>Ga0070734_10000103_pt1 | contig 236128 bp, 193 predicted proteins | sample Coa_R1_8_FD_66444 | JGI IMG/M metagenome (GOLD analysis project Ga0070734, IMG submission 66444) | Surface soil microbial communities from Centralia Pennsylvania, which are recovering from an underground coalmine fire - Coalmine... | ecosystem: Environmental > Terrestrial > Soil >...
ATCGCGCCCGAGTGACATAGCGGGAGGTGGCGCAGCGCTCGCGCATCTTAGCGCGAGCGCACCCGTTAGACACTAAATTTGCCGAGGGCGAGGATTGTTTCGAGGCTGAAGCCTCTGCCAAGTGGATAACCAGATGAACGGAAGCAGGCTGTCGATCGTACTCAACGCAGCCATCATCGTCCTGCTGTCGGTCCTGGTTTTGGAGGCTGCAGGCGTTCAGTGCGACGCATGCAACGTCATGAGCGCAGCGCGTCGGTCGAACACAATTTCAAACCATCGCTTCCATGTGTGGCTGACAAGCTTTGGCAAAATCCAGCGGACGGCCGGTGGGTTCTTGTCGGAGCGGCCGGGACCTGCTCAGCCTGCTGCGGCCCCTTCGGACATCGATTTTTCACGAGGCAAGGTTGCGAGGGCGCCTTGGCCGAATGGAACGCCGCTCTCAACGAATCGTGCGTGCGGCAAGCCACCGGGTTCATTCCACTCTATGGAATTGGCGTCCTAGGTAAGTGCGAAGCGCATCCGGTGCGGCCCTAATATGATCTTCGAGCCATCGTGTCAGCGCCCGCCCAGCACCACGGCGCTTTGGCCGTAACGTGCGTGCGCCATCGCGCCGGTCGCGATAAACCGGCCGTTTGCCGGATCGTACAGCTCGGCGCTCGCCAGCCAGTCGTGCAGCGTCGCTCCGCCGGCGATCAGCACGTAGCCGTTGCCGAGCAGGGTCGCGGTATGGCTGTAGCGCTGCGCGCTCATCGAGCCGGCCGGAGTAAAAGTGCCGCTCGCCGGATGATACAGCTCGGCGCTCGCGAACACCTGGTCGCCGCGGAAGCGGTTCTCGCCGCCCACGATCAGCACGTCGCCGTTTTTGAGCAGCGTCGCCGTATGCGCGCCGCGTGCCGCCTTTAGTGCGCCTGCTGGTTTGAAGCGCAGCGTCGCCGGGTCGAAAATTTCCGCATCGGCAAAGGAAACCGCACCGTCGGACGCGGCCTCGAAGCCGCCCGCGATCAGAACCGTGCCGTCGCCGAGCAGCGTGGCGCTGTGTTGCTCGCGTCCGTGGCGCATCCTGCCCGCCTTGATGAACTTGCCGCGATGCGGGTCATAGATTTCCGCGCTCGCGATACTGTCGGGCGTCGTGCCGCTGCCGCCCGCGATCAGCACGCGGCCGTCCTTGAGCAGCGTCGCGCTCGCATCGCATCGCGGCTCAGCCATCGCCCCGGTGGCGGAGAATTTGCGCGTTGCGGGATCGAAAATGAAAGCGTCGGACACGGTGGGCGGTCCGGCTTCCGGGATCTTGAGGCCGCCGGCGATTAACACCTTGCCGTTGGCGAGCCGTGCCGCGGCGAAACAGGTGCCGAAGGTGATATTTTTCCCGACCTCGATGAACGTGCCGTCGCGCGCGTCGTAGAGCAGCCCTCCCGGAGCGTCGTAGTAGTCCTGCCTGCGGCCGCCGAGCAGCAGCACCTGAGGTCCGTGGAGGTCGATCGCTTCGACGCCCGCGAAGAACATTTCCATGTGCCCCGCGACGCGAAATTTTCCGCTCGCCGGATCGTAAAGCTCGATGGTCGGCGAATGGCCCCATCCGCCGGCAATCAGGACGCTGCCGGTCAATCGCGTTTGCGTCGCGGAGGCAGGCTGTAACTGGGCATCGGCAGCGCCGGCGATCGCCAACAGGCCCAGCAAGAGCCACGTCAAGGGGCGCTGCGCGATCGCCCGCGAAGTTCCGATCGCGGATCGATCTCGCGATTTGCTCCTGAGTTGCAACGAACGACGATCCCCCGTTCGCCTCAGGCCATCAGCTCGTAGAGCACGGCGAATTCGTCTTCGATCGGGAGCTTGCGGAAGTGCGAAAAACCGGCGGACTCGGCCAGCTCGCGCGCCTTGGGCTCGCCCATCGCCGCGCCGATTCCCGCGCCGCCGTGCGCCAGCGAAGTGGTCATGCAGTAGAGCGTGCTGACCGAGTACACCAGCTTGCCCATCGGCTTGACGTTCTCCTCGACCTTCGACGAGACGTTGATCTCCTGCACCAGGTAAGTGCCGCCGGATGTCAGTGAATTTTTGATCGAGCGCATCAGGCCGACCGGATCGACCGAGTCGTGCACGACATCGAAGGTGGTCACGAGATCGAATTTGCCCGCGGGCAGGCGCGAGCCGTTCGCGACCTCGAAGGTGACGCGGTCGGTCACGCCGGCGGCCGCCGCGTTGCGCCGCGCGCGCTCGATCGATTCGGCGTGGAGGTCGTAGCCGACCACGCGCGATTTCGGAAACGCCTTGGCGATCAGGATTGCCGCGCGGCCGCCGCCGCATCCCACGTCCGCCGCCATCCCGCCGCGCTCGAGGCGCTCGACCACCTGCGGCATTGCGGGAATCCACTTGCGCACGAGCTTGAACTGGTAGCGCGGCAGCGAGTTGCGCTCGGTCGCCTCGAACATCCATGGCGGATAATCGGCCTGCGTGAGGCCGCCGCCTTCGCGAAACGCCTCGGCCACCTTGGGCGCGACCGACATCGTCGCCTGCGCGACCTGGAAATAGGACGCGACGAAATAGGGGGAGCCCTCCTCCGCCAGCGCGACGGCGTATTCCGGCGTCAGCAGGTAGGTTTTCGCGGCCGGGTCGTATTCGAGGTATTGCGCCGCGGCCATCGAGTTCAGCCATTCCTGGAGATAGCGATGGTTGAGCCCGGTTTTCGCCGCAAGCTGCTCGACCGTGAGCGGCCCGGCGTCCTTCATCGCCTTGAAGATGCCGAGCCGGTCGCCGATGAAGTTCATCGCGCCATGCAGGGCGCTGGCGACGTCGCCGATGATTTTTTGCGCGACCTGCTTTGCCTTCTCGCGGTCGATTTGTTCGGTTGCCGCCATCGTTGTGGTCTCCTGGCCCTGTTCGAGATGCAGTTCAGATCGCGGTCCAGCCGCCGTCGACGATGAACGGCGCGCCGGTCGCGAAAGAGGAGTCGTCGCTTGCGAGGAACAGCGCCATCCGCGCGATTTCCTCGGGCTGCGCCGCCCGGCCCAGCACCGCCGCCGCCGGACCTACCGCGCGTGGCGGCAGTGCGCCGCTGCCGACGCCGTGGATCCGCCGCACCATCGGCGTGTCGATCGTGCCGGGGCAGATGCAATTGACGCGGATATTGTAGCGGCCGTACTCGAGCGCGGCGACGCGAGTCAGCGCGATCACGCCGGCCTTGGCCGCGCTGTAGGCCGCGGATCCGCGGATACCGACCAGGCCGGCGACCGACGCGGTGTTGATTATCGAGCCGCCGCCGCGCTTCATCAGGTGCGGCAGCGCGTACTTCATCCCGAGCCACACGCCGCGCAGGTTGACCGCGATCACGCGATCGAACGCATCCTCGCTGAGCTGCGCCATGAAGGCGGTCTCGCCCTCGATGCCGGCGTTGTTGTACACGACGTCGAGCCCGCCGAACTTGTCCAGCGCCGCGGCGACCATCGCGCGCGCATCTTCGGAGTTCGAAACGTCGGCGCGGAGCGCGAGCGCCTCTCCGCCGGCGCTCTCGATCGCGCGCGCGGTTTCGGCGGCCGAGCCCTGGTCGAGGTCCACCGCGACGACTTTCGCGCCCTCCTGCGCGAACAACTGTGCGCCCACGCGGCCCATGCCGGAGCCCGCGCCCGTTATCAATGCAACCTTGTTGGCAAGCTTCATACTCCCACCTGCGCGATCCCGTGATCTGTCACGCACCATAGCCTATTCCGCGATTTGCGCGGTAGGGATGCAGGATTAGCGAGTCGGCCGGCGAACCGGGCGAGCGCAGCGGGCGGCGAACCGGGAGATCAGCCGCGTGCGACCAGCGCTTCAAGCTCGCGTTCGCCGAGCGCATGCAGCAGCAGGGCCTGGGCATGCGCGGAAGACTCGCCCCAATGCGCGGTGAGCGCGCGCACTTCATCCTCGGACGGCATCGCGCCCTTGCGGTAAGCGATCCCGACGGCCTTGCGCACGCCGAGGTCGCCGGCGACGATCCGCGGCCGACCCATCGTACGCGCCAGGATCCATTCCGCGGTCCATACGCCGATCCCGCGCAGCGCCACCAGCGCGGCGATTACCTCGGCGTCCGGCAATGCGACGAGCCGCTCCTGGTTGATAAGCCCCGACGCGATCGCCTGCGCGGCGGCGACGATATATTCGGCCTTGCGATTGGTGAACTGGAGCGCGCGAATCTCGGCGGGCGCGGCGTTGGCCAGGCGCTCGGCGCTGAGGCTGTAAACGATCGCGCCGCCCAACGTATGCCGATCGCCAAAGCGCTCGGCCAGGCGCCGCCGCGTCTCGCACGCCCATCGCAGGTTCACCTGCTGCGCGCTGATACATCGGACGAGCGCGCCAAGCAGGTTGAGCTGCAGCACCGGCCGAAAGCCGCGATAGCGAGCTTCGAGGCGGGCGAGCAGCGAGTCGGCGCGTTTGAGTTCGGCGAAATGGCGCGGCGGCGCAAGAAAGGTGGCGCGCACCGCGGCGATCGCGGCGTCCGCGTGCCGCGCGTCGTCGATCGCCACGCGGAGCTTCGCGCGCGCGCCGATGGTGCTGAACCGGGTCGCGAACGCGATCGCGCGTCCGTCGATGACGATCGTGCGCAAAAAAGTGTGGCCGTCCCATCGATCGAGCAGGTCGTCGCCCGAGCGCCGGAACATCTCGAGCGACGCCGCGGGATCGAACGCGCCGGGCAGTTCGATATCGAATGCAGCTTCGCGGCGCGCCGCGATGCGCGGCGGGCGCTTTGGCGGTTGCGTCAACGTCGTCGCCATGAGAGTCCGGACCGTGTCTGCTCAATAGCGCAGCGCGATCGCGATGGAAAGCGCGCACGTTTCGATCGCGCGCGGCGCAGCCTAGCGGAAATCATGCGACGGCGGCAGGGCGGTGGCGAGGCGCAGGCTCCGGAAGCGCCGCGCGCGAATCGCGGTCACTCCGTCCTGCTTCTGCAGGACGCCCTCGACCATCAGAATGGCCGCGTTTTGCAGCAGCGCGCGATTGGCCTGGAACAGATCCGGCACCACGATCGCGTTGGAGACGCCGGTTTCGTCCTCCAGGGTGAGAAAGAAAAATCCCTTGGCCGTGCCGGGACGCTGGCGCACGATCACCAGGCCGGCGGTCTTGACCCACGCGCCGTGCGCGGCGCCGGCCAGCTCCGCCGCGGCGAGCACGCCATACGCGCGCAGGCGCTCCCGCAGATGCGCCATCAGGTGCGGTCCGACGGTCAGACCGGTCGCCGCGTAATCGGCGCGGGTTTCGGCGAGCGCATCCATTGGGGTCAAAGGCACCGCGCCGGCATGCGGTTCGACGCCGGCAAAGAGCCCGTGCGGATCGCGTTCGACCGCTGCCGCCTGCCATAGCGCCGTCCGCCGGTCCATCCCGAAACAAGCAAACGCTCCCGCATGGGCGAGCGCGTCGAGTTCGCGGCGATTGGGCGCGGCGCGCGCGGTGAAATCGGCGATCGAGACGAACGGACGGTGTGCGCGCTCGCGCTCGGCGCGTGCGCCGGTCTCCGCGCGCAGGCCGGCGATATATTTGAGCCCGAGCCGCAGCGTCGGCTTCGTCTCAGGCCGTGCCGACGAATCCCGCTCGAGCGTGCAGCGCCAGCCCGAGCGCGTGACCTCGATCGGCGCCATCGCGACGCCATGGCGCTGTGCGTCCTTGACCAGCGTGGCCGGATGATAAAAGCCCATCGGATAGCAGTTGAGCATCGCGGCAAAGAAGGCGGCCGGATGATGGCACTTGAGCCAGGCCGACGCGTAAGCGATCAGCGCGAAGCTCGCGGCGTGCGATTCGGGAAAGCCGTAGAGCGCGAACGAGGTGATCGATTGCACGATGCGGTCGGCGGTCTCGCCGGTGATTCCGTTGCGCGCCATCCCTTCGCGCATCCGCACTTCGATTTTTTCCATGCGCGCGGCCGAGCGCTTGAAGCCCATCGCGCGCCGCAACTCCTCGGCCTCGCCGCCGCTGAATCCCGCAACCGCCATCGCCACCCGCAGCAATTGCTCCTGGAACAACGGCACGCCGAGCGTGCGGCGCAGGATCGGCTCGAGCGAGGGATGGTCGTACACGACGGGCGCGCGGCCGGCGCGCCGGTCGAGATACGGATGCACCATCCTGCCGACGATCGGACCGGGCCGGATGATCGCGACCTCGACCACCAGGTCATAGAACGTGCGCGGGCGCATCCGCGGCAAGGTCGCCATCTGCGCGCGGCTCTCGACCTGGAACACGCCGATGGTGTCGGCGCGCGCGAGCATCTCGTAAACCTGGGGATCGTCGGCCGGCAGATGCGCCAGGTCGACTGCGACGCCCTCGCTATCGCGCACCAGCGGAATCGCCTCCTCGAGCACCGCCATCATGCCGAGTCCGAGCAGATCGATCTTGATGATGCCGAGGTCGGCGCAATCCTCCTTGTCCCACTGGATTACGACGCGCCCGGGCATCGATGCCGGTTCGAGCGGCACGACCTCATCGAGCGGACCCGCGCCGATCACCATCCCGCCGCTATGCTGTCCGAGATGGCGCGGCAGGTCCTGGATTTGGCGCACCAGCGAGACCATCCGCAGCAATTGCGGCGTTTCGATATCGACACCGCCGCGCCTCAGCAAGGTTGCGAGTTCGTCGTTGCTGTCGCGGAATTCGTAAACGTAGTTGAGCCGCGCGAGGCGATCGATGTGTTCGGGGGTAAAGCCCAGCACCTTGCCGATCTCGCGCACGGCGCTGCGCGTGCGATAGGTGATCACGTTGGCGGTCATCGCCGCGCCGCGCTCGCCGTAACGCCGATAGACGTACTGGATGACTTTCTCGCGCTGGTCGCCGCTCGGCAGGTCGATATCGATATCGGGCCATTCGCCGCGCTCCTCCGAGAGAAAGCGCTCGAACAGGAGTTCCATCCTGACCGCATCGATCGCCGTGATGCCGAGCGCGTAGCACACGGCGCTGTTGGCGGCAGAGCCGCGCCCCTGCGCCATGATCGCGTTCTCGCGGCAGAACTGCACGATATCCCAGACGATAAGGAAATAGCCGGCGAGCCCGAGCCTGGCGATGATCTCGAGTTCGTGCGCGAGCTGATCGCGCACCCGCGCGCCCGGCTCCGCGCCCCAGCGCTCGCGCGCGCCCGCCTCGACCAGCAGCCGCAGGTAACTGTCGGGCGTCTCACCCGGTGGCAGCGGGTAGCCGGGAAAGCGATAGCCGAGGTCGCGCATTTGAAACGTGCAGCGCTCGGCGATCGATCGCGTGGCGGCCACCGCCTCCGGCATATCCCGGAACATCGCGGCCATTTCCGCCGGCGACTTGAGCCGCCGCTCGGCATTGGCCCACAGCGCGCGCCCGGCTTCCTCCAGCGTAAGCCCGAGGCGGATGCAGGTGAGCGCATCGAGCAGCGCGCGATCGTTGCCGACGTGACAGACGTCGTTGGATGCGGCCAGCGGGAGGCGCGCGGCGGACGCGAGCGCCGCGAGCCTGCGATTCATCCGCTCCTCGGCGGGATCGAGATGACGTCCGAGGTCGATATACAAATTGCCGCGGCCGAAAATCGCGCCCAGCCGATCGCAGAGCGCACGCGGATCGGCACCGCGGGTGAGCATGCGCGCGAGCGGGCTGCGCGCTCCGCCGGCGAGACATATCATCCCCGCGCCGTAGCGCTCGAGGTCGTCCAGCGTGACACGGCTTTGGCCCTTGGCCGGATATTTCGGCGCATGGCCCTGTTCGACTTCGCGCGGATTGAGCGGGCGTAGCTTGGAGGCGGTGATCATCCGGCACAAATTGCGGTAGCGCTCGCGATCCGGAACCAGCACGTAAATTCGCTGATCGTCGGTGGCGCGCCTGGACGATTCGCTGTCGCCGTCGGTCAGATCGAGCGTCAGCTCCGCGCCGACGATCGCGCGGATGCCGGCGCGTTGGGCGGCATGATAAAAGCGCGGCGCGCCGTAGAGTCCGTCGCGATCGCCCATCGCGATCGCCGGATAATCCAGTCCCGCGGCGCGATCGACCAGGTCTTCGGGCAGGGCCGCGCCTTCGAGAAAGCTGAAGGCGCTGCGCATGCGCAGTTCGATATAAAGCGAGGACATGGGCCCGTCACACTCGGCGGCGTTCAGTCGTAAATTCCATCGACGTACCATTCGCCCGAGCGCAAATCGCACAGCATCCGGTACACGCCGCCGTCCTCGAGCGCGACGTCGTAATAGTCGCGTTCCGCGCCGGGCGCACTGTGGCGACTGGCGCTTGCGGCCTGCGGCTCGGCGGCCGCGATTCGCCACGGTCCCGCGCACGAGATCACGCGTCCGCCGAAATCCGCGCCGCGGACGAACTCGGGCGCGCCGGCGCGCGTGCACAGCGCCTCGACGCGGCGGGGCGGCCGCATCGTTCGCAGCGCCAGTTGGGTTACGGCGGGAGCGGCCGTGCCGCTATGCGGCGTTTGCGAAGGCGCGGAGGCGATCGCCGGCGAGGGCGCGAACGGTCCCAGCTCGACCGCGTCCGGCAGATGAGAGTTGCGGGGCGCGAGCGTGCCCACCTTGCCCGGGCCGCACAGCGCGGCGAGCCGCGCCAGCGTGACGTGCAAGCGCTCGGGCGTGGGGCAGGGCGGGGCGAACAGGTCGGTCTGCGCGGCGCGCGGGAGCCGCGGCTCGATCGCGATACGAATCGCCTCGACCGCCGCGCCGGGCGGTGCGGCCTCCAGGTTGAGCAGGATAAGCGCGAGCAGCGTGCGCGTCTCGATCGTCGGCGCGGGCAGCGCGATACGGCGCAGATCGCGGCGGCGGCCGTCGAGTTCGAGCGCGAGCGCGATTTCGCCCGCCGCCATCCCGCGCAGCGCCAGGCGTTCGGCCGCCCGCTCGAGCATCGGACGCATCACGAAGCCCATCGCCTCGAGACTATCGACGCCCCATTCCAGCTCGGCCGTCTCGGTGAAATTGTCCGCGGCGCGCCGCGCCATCAGCGGCGTGCGATTCTCGCCGCGCGCGATCCGGATGAGCTCGACCGCGCGCGCGCCGAGCCGGCTGCCGACCGCGCGCGGATCGAGCCGCGCCAGCTCGCCCAGCCGCCGGATACCCCATCGCGCCAGCGTCTGTTCCAGTTCCGCGCCACTCGCGCCGCCGCCGGCTCCGTCGAGCTTCAACAGATCGAGCGGCAGCCAGTCAAGGAATTCCTGCTCGCGCCCGAGCGCGATTACGCGCGCGCCGCCGCATCGCGCCGCCAAAAGCGCGACCTCCTTGCTCGACGCGATTCCCACCGCCGCGTCCATCCCGAGCCGCGCGACGCGCCCGAGCGCCTCCTCGGCGAGTGCGGTTTCATTATCCTGCGCTTCGATCGGCCGCGCGCCCGCGTCCTCGCCAGGCGATGCGTTAGTGTGGCGATAGTGATGCAGCCGTTCGAGACCGCCCAGGTCGAAATAGACTTCGCCGTTTGCGCCCGCCTCGACCAGCGGCGAGAACGAGAGCGCGACATCGACCAGAGCTTCGGCGGCCGAGGCCTCGGCGGCGGCGCTGCGGCCGATCACGGCCAGCCCGGCAGCGGCCGCGCGCGCCCGCGCCACGGTCATCCCCGCGCGCACGCCCATCGCCCGCGCGCGCGGCGAGACGAAGCGGCATGCGAGATTGGCGACACCGGCCGGATCGCGCCGGCCGGCGGAGTCGATCAGGACCAGCGGATGATCGCGCAGCTCGGCGTTCTGACGTATCGCGGCGGCGAGCGGAAAATCGGCGACCAGAATACATGCGATTCGGCTGCGTGCGATCCATGCATTGGCCTGGTACGTATGGGCATGGGCCGCCTCGGGATGCGCAAAGCCATGGGCGTGCGGCGCCGCCGTATGCGGAATACGGAGCGCCGGCGAATCGGCGCCGGGCGGAATTTTCGGCGGTATGCGTCGTTCGATCACGGCTCAAAAACATCGGCCGACATTCCATGCCGGCTAGGACGGACATCACCTGGCGTAGTCGTCGGCGCCGCTTCGCCGCCGGCGCCCTCGTGATTGCATCCGCACGCGATCGCGATTTGGCGCGCTCCGGACGGCTGAAATAGACGGGACCGAAATCAGCGATGCGGGAGAAGGAGCCGTCGAAGACGACGCGAGCGGCGATGGTGTCAACGATGGCGCAAATGAAGCGGACGACGGATCGACGAGCGCGCGCCAGGCCGCCGCGCGTCCCGAGCCGCCGAGCTTGTTGCGCGCGACGTACGCCTCGACACGCATCCCGTCGAACAGCGCCGGCGCGCCCGGCGCGCTGCGGCTGAAGCATGGCCTGACGCGCCCCAGCACCAGGCTAAGTGCGGCGAAGGTGCCGCACGTCCGGCGCTCGGCCATGACGATCACAGCGGCGCCGCTGCGCTCGGCCGCGCGCGCGAGCCTGAGCGCCGCGCTCAACGTGAACGTGCGCGCGGGAACGAGCGCGCCGATATCGATCGCGACCAGGCCGAAGCCGCCCGCGTTCAGTATCATCTCGGCCGCGAGCAGCACGGTTTTGATGCCCGATTTGGCGGCCGCGCCCGATCGCATGCGCATCGATCCGGATGCCGGCGATTCATCCCGCTCGCCCGCGCGCACGGCCGCGTCGGCGCCGACCCACAAAATCCGCGAGAGGTCCGCGCCGGCGGCGGCGACGCTTGCGGGATCGAATGCGCCGGAGGAATCGATCCAGGCCGCGACCTCGCCGCGCCGGGTGGCGGAGGCGGCGATCGAAGCGGCGAGCGAAGTGCGTCCGAAGCCCGGCCGTGCGACGATTTCGCTGATACGGCCTCGGACGATACCGCCGTCGAGGATGGCATCGAGAGGGGCGATACCCGAGCTTAGACGGCGGTCCTTGCGGGTGAGCTCGCGTCCGCGGAAAACTCCTGCGAATTCAGCTATTTGGCGATTCTCGAGGGTGCGGATCGACGCCGACTTGGGCACCTGCGCGAAGGTCTCGATCAGGGCAGCAGGGGAGGCAGCCATGATTGGATTTTCGCTTTTTATTCGTCATTCGTCAAATGGAAATCGAGTTTAGGAGGATAAGGGGCTGGCGAAACTTCTTCCCTTCAAATAGGGGCGTTGGCGCAGTCACGTTGTCGGCTAGTCGCTCACACTTGGCCCCCCGGGTACAAGACAAGTTTGGCTTAGCGCGCGACGATCATCAGCATCCAGAGCAGCGGCTTGGTCTCTATCGGTAGGGTTCTCACAGGTCCAAATCCATCCCGAACGTCTGCTTGACGATCGCAGCAAATTCCTTGTCGCTCTCGATAGAGTGCAGATTCACCCATTCCTCGTCTGATATCGAGGCGCGGTACTGGAGATACGGCTCGGCGTCAGGTCCGGTCGGGTAGCGTAGCTTCCAGGTCCTGCCCTGCACGATTTCCACGATCTTGTCCGCTACTACCGACGGCGGGATCTGCAACTTCCGCCCGGCATCGAAAATCGCATTCATCCGGCGTTCTTGCGGATACGGCGAACCCTGCGGAACTCGGCGCCTCTTCGCAAAAATTGGAGTCTCTGTTACTCCCGGTTCTACGATTGAAACACGAATACCAAAGGCTTTGACCTCACCAGCGAGGATTTCGCTGACTGCTTCAAGGGCAAATTTTGAGCCGCAGTATGGTCCTTGTGACAATCCGGTTATCCGGCCCCCTATCGTGGACACGTTAATGATGTGGCCATCGCGCTGCTTGCGCATACCCGGAAGCACGGCTTGAATGCATCGCAGCACCCCAAAATAATTGGTTTCCATGACCCGCCGAAACTCAGCGAGAGGGACCTCCTCTATTGGCCCGCTTCCCTGCACGCCTGCATTGTTAACCAGTATGTCGACTCGGCCCGCGTCAGTTAGGACTTGAGCGATCGCTTGGCTGACCGATGCGTCATCATCCACATCCATCGTGACAATCTTGATAGGCAATTTTTCGCTACTTGCGATCTGAGCGAGTCCCGGAGTCCGCGACGGATTCCGCATTGTTGCGTACACATGGTGTCTTGCACGACTAAGAGCGACTGCCGTCGCTAAGCCGATTCCGGTGCTGGTACCCGTGACAATGGCAATCGACATTGCAAGGTCCCCCTGTTAATCCCTAAGAGGCCTTCCTCCTACCACTTTGGCTCAGCTGAACATAGCCGCTCACATCATGGTAGTTTTAAAGCAACGAGCGGGGAAAAGTTTCGCCGCCCCTTATCTCCTGGCCGTCAAATGGAAATCGGAGTACGAGGCATTGTCGTCCGCTTCAAACCGCGCGCTCGTTTCTGCTGGATTGGAAAAGTGAGTTCCCATACACGGTGATCATCGCGGGTCAAGGTCATCGATGTTCAAAAAGAGGAATCAAAAAATGCCGATCACAAATGTTCAGTCGGGAACCAACGTCAATGAGATCGCCGATGGAATTTTTCGCATCAGCACACCCGTGGAAGCGATTCCCGGCGGATTTACTTTCAACCAGTACCTGATCGTCGATGAAAATCCGCTGCTCTTTCACATGGGCGGGCGACAGTTGTTTCCGCTCGTCCGCGAAGCCGTGGCCTCGATAATCCCGCTCGATCGGCTGCGCTATCTCGCGCTCTCGCATTTCGAAGCCGACGAGTGCGGCTCGACAAACGAATGGCTCGCAGCCGCGCCGAATGCGGTGCCGCTTTGCGGAAAAATCGCCGCGTTGACCTCCGTGCGCGACTTTGCCGATCGCCCGCCGCGCGAGATCGCCGACGGCGAGGCGCTTTTGCTCGGAGCGCACCAAGTCCGATGGCTCGACGCGCCGCATCTGCCGCACGGATGGGAGTGCGGCTATCTGATCGAGGAGCGAACGCGGACGCTCCTTTGCGGCGATCTCTTTACCCAGCCGGGAGCGAAGCCCGCGCCGCTTACCGAGTCCGATATTCTCGGCCCCAGTGAGGCGCTACGGTCGCATCTCGATTACTTCTCCCACGCGCGCAATTCCGGCGTCCTGATCGAGAAGCTTGCGGCCACGCGGCCCGCGGTTCTGGCGTGCATGCACGGAAGTGCATGGCGCGGCGACGGCGCCGCGCTCTTGCGTGAATTGGCCGGAGTCCTTGAACGGAGCTGAGCGCGGAACGCGGCCGGGACGCGTTCGCCCCCCGGATCTCTGAAAGGATAGAGCTGGTCGGCGGCTTTCATCCCTGCCGCCGAACTCTGCTAATGGTGCCCGCATGAAGATCACCAGGTTTCATTCCACCGATGACGGCGGATCGCGCTTCGAGGAATTCGAGCTGGCCGTGGACCAGGAGCGTATCGATCCGTTCGGCAATGTGCTTCATCAAACCAACGCGTTCGGATCGCCGAGCGTGAGGTTCGTCGAATTGCCGGCGACGCTCGACCAGAGCTGGCATCACGCGCCCGCGCGCCAGATCGTGTTCGTGCTGCGCGGCACGGTCGAAGTCACGACCAGCGACAACCAGAAACGGCGATGGAGCGCCGGCGCCGCATTCATTCCCGACGACCTGGTCGGCAAGGGCCATCTGACGCGGGTGATCGAGGGGCCCGCGATGCTCGCGTTTATCGAATTGCCCGCCGGCTTCGATCTCAAGCGATGGTCGGCCTAGCGGAAATCCGTAAATAAGATTGCTGCGCCGCCGAACGCAGATGCGCGCGTGCAACGAGGCCGCGTGACCTGGCTATTGCGTGGCCGGCACGCCGCTACACTTCGCGGCGCAGTTGCTCGTCGATGAGCGCGGCGAGGCTTTCGCGATAGACCGAGGGCGCAAGCGTCTCCAGCGCAGCCATCGCGATTCGTCCCTGCTCGGCGGCCATCGCGCGCGCCGTGGCCATCAGGCGCGGCTCGCGCAGCATCTTGAGCGCGCGCTCGAGCGAGGCGCCGTCAAGCCGCGCGCCGTTGCCGACCATCGCGCGCAGCTCCGGATTCGACGCCGCGCCCAGCACCACGGGCAGCGAGGGAATGCCGGCGCGCAGGTCGGAGCCGACCGGCTTTCCGATTTTTTCCTCGGGGCCGAGGATGTCGAGCAGGTCGTCGATCATCTGGAAGGCCATCCCGACCGCGTTGCCCAGATGCTGCATCTGATCGATGGTGCGCCGGGGCGCGCCGGCGAGATCGGCCGCGACCTTGCCGCCGGCCGCGAACAGCGATGCGGTCTTGCGCGCGATCACGGCCAGGTAATCCTTGAGGCTGGCGGCCGCGTTGTGGCGCAGCCGCCCTTCCATCACTTCGCCTTCGGTGAGCTGGATACAGGCCTGCGCCGCCGTGCGCACGAGATTTTCCTCGAAGCGGCCGCACAGCTCGAAGGCGCGGCAGAAAAGATAGTCGCCCGCGACTAGCGTCGCGGCCGGGCCGAAACGCGCGAGCGCCGAAGGCTTGCCGCGGCGCAGCATGCCGCCGTCGATGATGTCGTCGTGGAGCAGCGTTGCGGAATGGATAAGCTCGATCGCAATTGCCGCGTCGACCGCGTCGGGCGCGGTGCGATCGTTGCCGCCGCAGGCGCGATGCACCAGCAGGACGAAGGCCGGACGCAGGCGCTTGCCCGCGCCATCGACCAGGTAATGGCAGATTTCCGCGATCAGCGATTCGTTGGAATCGAGCAACGCGCCGAGTTTCTCCTCGACGGCGAGCAAATCGGACTCCACGGCGCGCGCCGGGCTCACGGCGGCGGCGGACGGCGCGATCGAGGCGGCGGCGCCGCCCAGCTTGTCTCGGTTCACGACGCTTGCGCTCCCGGGGTCATCGGAACAGGTCGGCCTCGGCGGGGCGGATGAGCACCCGCGCGCTGCCTTCATAGGGCTCATAAGCGTAGCCGCGCACGAGCACGGCCGGAATCGCGCCCGCCTTGGGCATCAGCAGTCCCGCGCCCGCGGCGATCTCGTCCGCGATCGCGATCACCGTGTGATGCAGCTCGCGTCCGCTCAGGTCGTTGGTGCCGCGCAAGTCCAGCATCGGGTTCATCCCCGCGATACCCAGGCACACTTCGGTCAGGCCATCGCGCCAGGGCCGCCCGAAGGTATCGGTCACCAGCACCGCGATCTCGATACCGGTGAGCTTGCGAATCTCTTCGCGGATACGCGCGGCGGAGCGGTCGGCATCCTCGGGCAGCAGGATCGCGCGTCCGTCGGCCATGCTGTTGGACTCGTCGATACCCGCGTTGGCGCACACCCATCCGGGGCCGGTCTCGACGATCATCACGCCGCGATCCATGCGCACGATACGGCTGGTCTGACGCAGCACGAGTTCGACCGCGCGCGGGTCCTTGTCCCATCGCGCCGCATACGCCATCGCGAGCGCGGACGGTTCGACCTCGGCCAGTTCGCAGGTGCGGCCCTCGGCCTTCGAAATGATTTTCTGGCACACGACGAGGATGTCACCGCGCGCAGGCTTTAGATCGCTCGCGGCCATTGCGGAACAGATGAGCGCGCCCAGATTATCGCCGCGGGCGACCATCGGGATGCCCTCGATCGCGGTAAAGGTCAAAGATCGCATTCGCCGTCCAAGCCTACTATACCGTGAGCGCGCGCAGAACCACGTCCGCGAGACGCGCCGAGCGCGTTTCGTCGATCATGATCGTATCGGTGACGACCGCTCGCATGCCGAGTTTTTCGACCGCCGGGGCGAGGCGGCGGTCGGCGTTATCGAGCACGAAAATGGCGCAGATATCGCGATAGAGGCGGGCGACGCCGAGCGCGGATGGATGATGCCCGAGCGCGCGCAGCATCTTCGCCGCCGGTCCCTTGATCGCCTTGCCGCCGACGACCGGGCTTATCGCGGCGACGCGCGGACGCCGCCGGCGTATCGCCTCGCGCATCCCGCCCAACGCCAGGATCGGTCCGATCGAAACGAATGGATTCGAGGGCGCGATGATGGTCGCGGCCGAGTTGCGGATCGCGCCGAGCGCGTCGCGATGCGGCCGCGCGCGCGCCGCGCCGCGCAACTCGATCCGCTCGACCGTGCCGCGAAAGCGCCGGCGCACGAAATATTCCTGGAACGGCATCGCCGCGCGCCCGCGCACCTTGACGAAGGTGCGCACGCGATCGTCGCTCATCGGCAGCACCTGCGCGCGCACGCCGAAGGCGCGCGCGATCGCGCCGGTCACGCGGCCGAGCGGTTCGCCGGCGCGCAGGCGCTCGGTGCGGAACAGGTGCGTGGCGAGATCGCGATCGCCAAGGTTGAACCACGGCGCGCCGTAAAAGCGCCCGAGCGCGCCCAGCGTGTTGAAGGTCTCGCCCTCGAGGCCCCACCCGCTGGCGCGGTTGGATGCGCCGGCGAGCGTATAGACGATGGTGTCGAGATCGGGCGAGACGTGCAGTCCGAAGAACTCCTCGTCGTCGCCGGTGTTGACGATTACGCGGACGCGCGGCTGGCCGACCGCGCGCACCAGGCCGCGCAGAAACTTAGCCGCACCCACTCCCCCCGCAAGCATGGTTATCGGCTGCTGAGGCGGGTGTGAGGGAGGGGCTGATCGGCCGCGCGCCATTGGGTGCCTTTTTTCCGTAGAGCTTCTTGTAGAGCGTGCTGCGCTCGACCGCAACCCGGCCCATCGCGCGCGCCTGGTCTTCGATTACATCCACGGCGACGAACTCGCCCGAGTCGCCGCCGGCCTGGGCCGTGATACTTTCCTCCATCAGGGTGCCCGAAAAATCGTTGCATCCGGTCTTCAGCGTGAGCGCCGCAAGGTCGACGCCGAGCTTGACCCACGAGGTTTGCAGGTTGTCGATCTGTCCGCGCAGGAACAGGCGCGAGGTCGCGTACATCTGGAAATCGAGCTTGCCCTTGGGCGGCGGCTCGGCGACCAGGCCCTTGCGATAGAGCACCGTGTTCTCATGGATGAAGCGCAGCGGCACGAACTCGGTGAAGCCGTGCGTCTGCTTCTGGATGTCGCGGATGAGGCTGAGGTGGTTGACAACCTGGCGCGGGCTCTCGATGTGACCGTACATCACGGTCGAGGTCGTGGGCACGCCGAGCGCGTGCGCGGTGGTGATGATATCGACCCAGGTGGCGACGTCGACTTTCTTGTGGCTCAGGACCTCGCGCACGCTGTCGTCGAGGATCTCGGCCGCGGTGCCGGGAATCGAACCCAGACCGGCCTCGCGCAGCATCGAAATATACTCCGGGTACTCCATGCGCACGCGGCGCGCGCCGAACATGATTTCCATCGGCGAGAACGCGTGGACATGGATGTCAGGATAGGCGGCTTTGATCGTGCGCAGCAGGTCGCGATACTTGAAATCCGGCATCTCCGGGTTGATCCCGCCCTGCATGCAGACCTCGGTCGCGCCGCGCGCCACCGCATCGCCGACCTTGCCGAGGATGGTCGCGTCGGAATGATCGTAAGCGTCGGACTCCCAGCGCTGGCGCTTGAAGCCGCAGAACTGGCATCCGACGAAGCAGATGTTGGTGAAGTTGATGTTGCGATTGACGACGTAGGTGACTTCGTCGCCGACGTCCTCGGCCCGCGCGAGGTCGGCGCACTTGATCGCCGCGCGCAGGTCGTCGCCCTCGGCCGTATAGAGCAGGAGCGCGTCGTCGTCGGTCAGTTCGCGGCGCTCGCGGCTCCGCTCCAGGGCCGCGCGCACGGCGGGGCTCGTCTTATCCATCAGGGCGCCGAGCGGCGCCGCTTCGATCTCATCGACATACTCGCGCAGGGCTTGCAGGTTCACGAGGCACCTCCGCCGATCTCGGCGCCGTGGCGCCTAAGCGCCGGACGCAGCGCGGGATCGACCCAATAATCATTGACATATTCCGGGTAGATTGCGAGTCTTTCGCGCAGCTCGAAACCCGCGCGCGCGCAGCGCTCCGCGAGCCGTTCGATATGCGGCCACGGCGCTTCGGGGTTGACGTAATCCTTGCTGAGCGGCGAGATACCGCCCCAGTCGTTGATGCCGGCGCCGAGGAACAGCTCGATCTCGCTCGGCGACAGGTTCGGCGGCGCCTGCACGTTCATCCGCGGCCCCAGCAGCAGCCGGGCCGTGGCGATCGCCCGCGCCATCTCCGTGGAATCCGGCTCGGGCGCGTCAGCCATCGCGATTTCCGGCTTGGCGCGGAAATTCTGCACGATCACTTCCTGGATATGGCCGCAGCGCTCGTGCACGTCGCGAATCGCGAGCAGGCTCTGCGCGCGTTCCGCCGGCGTCTCGCCGATGCCGAGCAGAATGCCGGTGGTGAAGGGCACGCGCGCCTGGCCCGCCTCGGCCAGCATGCGCATCCTGACCGCCGGATCCTTGTCCGGCGCCCATTGATGCACCTGGCCGCGGCCGCGCAGGCGCGGCGAGACGCTCTCGAGCATCAGGCCCATGCTGACGTTGAGCGGGCGGAGCATCCGCATTTCGTCGAGCGTCATGATCCCGGCGTTGGTATGCGGCAGCAGTCCTTCGCCGAGCGCGACTTCGCAGGCGCGCGCGACGTACTCGATCGTGCTTCGCGCGCCCAGGCGCTCGAGCGTCTCACGATACTCGCGAAAGGCGACTTCGGGCTTGTCGCCGAGGCACATCAGCGCCTCGCGGCATCCCAGCGCCCGCCCGCGCCGGGACCATTGCGCGATCTCGACCGGGCTCATGGTCCACGCCCCGGGCTCGCCGGGATCCTTGCGGAACGTGCAGTAGGTGCAGCGGTCGCGGCAGAGATTGGTGACCGGCAGGAAGACCTTGCGCGAGTACGTGACGACGCGTCCCTTGCCCCGATCGCGCAACTCGCCGGCCGCCGCGAGAACCTGCGCCAGGTCGGCCTCCGCGCATTCGATAAGCGCGATCGCGTCGCTTGCCTCGAGGCGTTCGCCGCCGAGCGCGCGGTCGAGGATTTGTCGGATGTGCGGGGACGCGGAGCGCCCCACAACCGATGAGGGCTGCGCGGTCGTCATAGATCGCCGTTTATAGGCTATTTGTCCAAGGCCCGCAAACCGGCGCCGGTTCCGCCGCGCACGCGAAAAGTGGTCGAATCGATCACGCGGCCTGAGCCATCCGCGAGCGCGAGCGTATGCATGCCCGGCGACGGCGTCCAGAGCTTCACGCCCGCCACGGGACCGAGCGTGCGACGATCGAGAATCCAATGCGCGCCGGCGGCGCCGGCGCTCGCGAGGAATGCGACGCGCTGCCGATCGGCTGGAATATCCGGATCGAGGGCGACCACGGTGTCCGGCGCCGGCGAGAGGATACGTGCCGTGTCGTCCAGTCCCGCGGCGCGCCGATTGGGCTCGGTTCCGTCGATGAACAGTTCCATGCGCGGCGGTTCGACCGCCCGCGGAAAACTCACGACTTCGGCTGATACGCCTGCGGGCCTTGGGATCGCGCCGCCGCCGAAGCGGGCATCGAGGTAATTCATCAGGTCGAGCCAGACCGGCGCGGCGCCGGTGATTCCGCTCACCTCATGCATCGCGGCACCCGAGAAATTCCCGACCCACACGCCGACCGTAAAGCGGGTGGTGTAGCCGACGCACCAGTTGTCGCGCATGTCCTTGCTGGTGCCGGTTTTGACCGCGCTCCAGTAGCGCGTGGCCAGCGCGTTCTCGAGGCCGAAAGTCGTGGCGCGGCTTGCGCGATCCGCGAGGATGTCGGAGACGAGGAATGCGCCCGCGGGGGAATAGATTTGCCGCGCGGCGGCCGGCGCATCGCCCGGCGCAAGACGCATCCCCGAGTAGCGCCCGCCGTTCGCCAGCGTGCGATACGCATTGACCAGGTCCCACAAGCGCACGTCGGCATCGCCCAGCGCGAGCGCGGCGCCATAGTAATCGCCCTGCTCGACGATCCCGGTGAAGCCGAGCGCGCGCAGGTGATCGGTGAATGCGTCCACGCCCACCATCTCGACCGTCCTCACCGCCGGCACGTTGAGCGAGGAGGCGAGCGCGACCCGCGCCGACACCAGGCCGCGAAACTCGCGGTCGTAATCGAGCGGCCGGTAAGTTCCGCGCTGCTCGGGCAATTCGAGCGGCGTGTCGGCGAGCAGCGAGGCGGGAGTCAGCAGGCGGCGGTCAAGTGCGAGCGCATACAGGAACGGCTTCAGCGCCGAGCCCGGCTGGCGCGGCGCGCGCACGCCGTCAACGTAGGGCGCACTCGAGAGCGCGCCGGTGCTGCCGACGTAGGCCCACACGTCGCCCGTGGCATTCTCGACCACCAGGACGGCGCCGTCGTTGACGTTGCGATCGCGCACTTCGATCACGTGGCGGCGCAGCGTATCCAGCGCGAACGCCTGCAGGTCGCGGTCGAGCGTGGACTGTGCGGTGAGGCGGCCCTCGCGCAGCAACCGATCCGCCACGCGCGGCGCCAGCGCGAGATGCGCGAAGTCGCCGGCGCGGGCGGCAACCGCGCGATCGATTGCATTCGACAGAAGCGCGCTGGAGATCTGCGCGCCCTCAGTCTGCGCGACGATGTCCGCTTGCGCCGCCTGATGCGCGATCGCGGACCGCAGCGCCTCGGCCCGGCGCGCGAGCGCCGCGCGCTGCGCATTGGGCGCCCTGATCAACGCGGCCAGCACGATCGCTTCCGCGTCGTCGATTCCGGCGGGCGATTTTCCGAACATCACGCGCGCCGCCGCGCCGACACCCTCGATCTCGCCGCGATAGGTCACCAGGTTGAGGTAGGCCTCGAGTATCTGCGCCTTGCTCCATCGCCGCTCGAGCGCGAGCGCCGCGAGCGCCTGGCGGAGCTTCTCCGCGACGGTGCGCCTGCGCATGCCCGTGCGCGCCAGTCGCGGATCGATCATCGCGGCAAGCTGCATCGTGATCGTGCTCGCGCCGCGCGGGCGCCGGCCCAAAAGCCGCCCGGCGACCGCCGCCATGAGCGCGGTGAAATCGACGCCGCGATGCCGCCCGAAGCGGCGATCCTCTGAGGCGATAACGGCCTGCCGAAGTGCCGGCGAGATCGCATCGAGCGCAGTCCATGCCAGGCGCCGCCCGTGCGCATCGACCCGAAGCTCATCGAGCGGGACGCCGTTGCGATCGAGCAGTTGCGCATCCGACGGACGCCAGCGTGCGCGCACCGTGGCAAAATCCGGCGCGGCCGGCCAAAGATGCGCGATCGTCGCCAGGACCGCCGCGACGCAGAGCGCGACGAGAACGAGCGCGGCGCCTGGAGTCCGCAATTTCATTCAGGGCGCGACCTCGAACGGCTCGTTGGGTATCTCGCCGAGCATCTCGGGCTCGTACAGCGCCTCGACGCGCGTCGTCGGAAGCTGGAACGTCCCGGCCTGGTTCAGGCGAATCGTGTACTCGACTTCGAACGTGCCTTTGGGAACGAACTGATAGTACGCGCGATAGGCGTTGAACGGCCGTTCGACGAAATCGGGCCAGTAGTAGTTGCTGCTTGGAGGGCCGAAATTTTCGCCCGCCGTTGCAATCGCCGAATCGCGCTTGAGGCCGGTACCGAGATGAGAGGCGCCGGCGGGCAGCGGGTCGTCGATCACCATCCAGGTCATATCGGTCTGCGCTTCGATCTTGAGATGGACGCGGACCATATCGCCGCGGCGCCATCCGCCCCCGTGATTGGAAGCGACCGGGCTCAGCGTGCGCGTGATCCGGTAGCCGCTGGAAAAGGGCGACTTGAGCGGAATCGCGGCGCGGGTGCGGATCTCAACCCATGGATTTCCGCCGCCGCGATGATCGACATGCAGATCGGATTGCGCGGGCGGCCACGGCAGATTCAGCGTGCCGCCGTTCGGGGTGTGCGACCAGTCGAATTTCTCCGCCGCCGCGGCGAGCGATGCGCTGGTCGTGCCGGTCACCGGCACCGATTCGAACGCATGCGCGAACTTCTGCACCGCCAGCGTGCCCCACGCGTTGGCGACCGTGGTGCTCCAGGCGCCGTGCGATTGCAGGCGCATCGAACCCTGCATCACGCGCGGCGTCTCGTCGTGCCATAGCCCGTTGTTCACCAGCACGAGGTCGAGCCGCAGCATGTCGCTGTCGAGGTCGGTCATCAGGCACCAGCAATGGCCGCCCGAGAGATGCGCGGCCGTGCCCTGCCAGTTGAGCCGCGAACGCACGATCTGTTCGGCTTCCTCGAGGCGTTGCGCGCGATTGGGGATGTCGTGCAGGCGCAGCAGGATGCTCCACCATTCGACTACCGTCGCGTCGGGCCACAGGTTGGGTTCGATTATGATGCTCGCGAGCATCGCGGCGTTGGCATGGCCGGCGCTCGCCAGCGCATCGATCGCGGCGATCTTTCTAAGTGGTAAATCGGCGCCGAGCGTGCCGTAACGAATCACGGTCCCGGCGACAAATCCGCTCAGCCCGCGCACCATCGCGGCTTCGCTTTGCGGCGGGATGCGCAGGCTCGCCTCGTGCGCGATCGCGAGGACATAGGATGTGAGGATGTCGCTGCCCTCGCGCATCTCGGGGAAATATTTGAGCAGGCCGTCGCTGTCGAGATATTGCGGAAGCTCGCCGGCGACTGCGTTCCACAGCCCCGGATCGCCGAGCGCCACCGCGCGCGACACGCGCTGTTCAAGACAGGTGTACGGGTAGGCGCGGATCCATTCGCGCACACCGTCAAGACCGGCGCTGAGCGAGCGGTTGAGCGCGACCTGCACGTCGCCGCGGCCGGCGATCGCGTCGGCCGGGAGCGCCACCGGTTCGGCGATCGGCTTCTCCCATCTCAGCAGTGTCGCCTGGTAGGTCCGCACCGGCACCACCGGCAGTACGCGCTGCGTGATCATCAGGTGGTCTGACGGGCCGCCGGCGATCGATACCGCATCGACGTGATAGCGCAATTCGCTCGGACCGTTCGGCACGTTCACCTTCCAGTCGATCGATTTGCCCTCGCCGGGTGCGAGTTTGACCATCTGCGCCGCCGGCTGATTGGTTATTCCATCGATCTTCGCCTTGACGGTCGCCGTGAGGGGCTGCTCGGAGGCGTTGCGCACGGTGAACTCGGCGTCGAACGAGTCGCCGGTGCGGATGATCGGCGAGACCCCCGGCAGGATCATCAAATCCTGCGTCGAGCGGATCAGGGCGTCGCCGGTGCCGAACCGGCCGACGCCGCCGCTTGCGATCGCGACGATACGAAAGCTGGTCAGCGAATCGTTGAGCGGCACATCCACCGACGCGTTGCCGGCGGCGTCGAGCGGCACCGTCGCTTTCCACAGCAGCAGCGTGTCGAATAACTCGCGCGTGATGCGCATTCCGCCGCCGCCGCCCGCCGGCAGCGCCTTCAATCCGAAATGGCGCTTGCCGACCACCTGCATTTGCGCAGTCGCAGTATCGACCTGATACGGCCGCCGGCCCATCATCGCGTCGAGCAGCTTCCAGCTCTGGTTGTCGGCAAGTTCGAGCAGGCCTTGATCGACGGCGGCGACCGCGATCTCGCTGCCGGCCGGCGGCGGCGCGCCGGCTGCGGTCCGCACCGCGATTTTGACGTGCGCCTTTTCGCGGACACGATAGACGCTATGCTCGGGCGTCACCGTCACGTTGAGCCGATTCTCGCGCCATCCGACCCGAATCTCCGCGATTCCCAGCCGGAACGCGGGCTTGGCCAGATCGAGCATGCCGGTCGCCGCCGGCGAGCCGACGCGCCCGCGCACCGCGAGCACCGAGACGAAGACGTTCGGCGCGTAGTCGCGCACCGGAAGCGTGATCACCGGATTTTGTCCCGCGAGATGGAGCACCGAGGCCGCGACGATTCCTTCGCGCTCGACCGTGACCAACGCGGTGGCTTCGGCAAACGGCATCCGCACCTGGAACCGCGCGCGATCGCCGGGCTGGTACTGAGGATGCTCGGGCAGCACGTCCATCCGGTCTTCATCGTGACCCTCGAACCACAGGCGCTCCGCGCCGGGGATAAAGACCTCGGTGTTTGCCATGCTCGCGTTGCCGCTGTCGTCGTGCACCGTCGCCTCGGCAATCACCGAGCCGGTCAGCGCCGTTTTCGCATCACAGAGCATCAGCCCCTGCCGATTGGTGATGCCCGAGCACAATCCTCCCGCGCGCCGCGTCTCGACCGTGTTGTCGTAGGCGTAAAACCCGCCGACCAGGCGCTTGCGGTATGAGAACGTCTTGCGCGTGAAAGCGTCGACGCTCACCGGTACGTTGGCGACCGGCTTGCCGCCCGCGCCGACCACCGCGACGCGCAGGCGCACATGGCCAGGCGACGAGACCCAGTCGTCGGCGCGGATTCCCACGAGCCATTTCGCGGGCCAGATCGTGACCGAGTTCGAGACCGTCTGGGTCTCGCCGTTGGGATCGCGATATTCCATCTCGGCGTTGACCCCGACGGGCGTCGAGGCGCGTGCGATATCGGTGATCGCGGTGCGTGCGCCTCCCGCGGCGTCGAGCGTCAGATCTTTGCGCTGATGGACGCCGGGCGGAGTATAGGTAACCATGCCCGCGTACCATTGCTCGCTGGTCAGCGTCTCCTGCTTGACCTCGCCGTTGGCGAAAGTGAAGTCCTCGAAATCGGGAAATGAAACGTACGCGTTGGGCTGGATCTGGCTGCGCAGGATGATCGGCAGGCCGCTCGCCGCGCCGCCCGAAAGATATTCGGCGCTCAGATCGACCGCGACGCGGGTCGCGCCGGGCGCGACCTGCGCCGGCATCCGAATCGCCGCCTTCATCAGCGGGATGCGGTATTCCTCGACACGGAAGTCGCCGCTCTGAATCTCGTTGGGATAGGTTTGCGGGCTGACGTTGAGCGGCATCGCGATCGAGTAGCGGCCGAGGCGCGCGCTCCTGGGAATCGTCCATTGGGTTTCGGCGGTCCCCGCGGCGCTCCACTTGAGCGGAAAATCGTAATGCTGATCGCCGTCGGCTGAACGGATAATCACCTTGGTCGGCATTGCGCCCGGCGCGACCATGGCAAATCCGCCGACCGTCCTGGTGCGCAGAAAGTGCTTCATGTGCACGGTCTCGCCCGCCCGGAACAGCGGACGGTCGAGCACGGTGTGCGCGGCGAGGTCGGTCGGGTTCCATTCCTGCGGCAGATGGAAGCGCCACGACTCGATCCCGTAGCGCCAGCTCGAGTGCACGAAGCTGAAATCGTCGCCGCGCCGCGCCGTGACCAGCAGGCCCGTGCTGAGTTCGCGCAACGCCTCGGTCTGCGTGGTGTAGAAGTCGTATTGGGTGGGCTTGATGTCCGCGCATTTCGGCGGCTTGGCGATCGCGTCGATCTTCGGTACCAGCGCGATCCCCTGGCGGTCGGTAATCCCGGACCACAGCCGATTACCGTTGCAGTCGTGAATGGCGACCGATGCGCCGCCGACCGGGCGCGCGTCCTCGAGCGCGGTCACCCAGATGAGCGAATTGGCCGCGCCCTGTTTGAAATGGACCGAAAGATTGGTGACCAGCGCCGCGGTGGGAACGTACATCGGCGTATCCCGGCCCAGCAGCACCTTGCCCAGGTGCTCGCTCCTGAGCTCGACGATATAGAGTCCCGGCTTGCCAAGCGGGATACCCATCACCTCGAACGCCTTCGCTCCGTTGGGCTTGGGCATCGCGAAGGATTTCGGTGTGCCGTCCGTGTCCGCAGCGGCGAAGACCGAGTGCGCGCGTTGGGTGCTGGCGACTCGCTCGAGCCATTTGAGCACCGTCGGTGCGGCGGGGACCGAAAGACCGAAGACGCGTGCGTCGATCCGGCCAATGAAGTCGCTTAACTCGGAGCCGGTCGGCGCCGGCATCCCGGCGGGCCTGAGCGTCATCCCGCGAATCATGGCCTCGAGATTGCGCACGGTGACGGGCAGCACCGGGTCGGCGGACTCGATAATTCCGAAGCGTGCGGCGAACTTCGCCAGCGGCGGAAATTCGTCGGTTCTGACCGCGAGCGGAAAACGCGAGGCGTTGGTCAGCGGGCGTCCGGTATCGTCGGCGAGCCCGGCCGGAATCTCGATTCTGTAAGCGGCCGTTTCGGCGAACGGTCCGGGGAAGGTCAGAACGCGGACATCCGAGAGATCGGCGCCCTCGGGCAGTTGCGGCGCATGCCGCTCGCCATGCGGGCCGATAAGCACGATCTGTTTGAGCGCCTTAGCGGAAATAGCCGCCGAAAACGAAAGCGACATCGGCGTGACCGGGATGCACGCGGATTGCGCGTTTTCGCGCTCGCATCGGAATTGCGCCTCGAACGGCGGGCGGACCCTGAAGTTGATTACCTGGTTCTGCGAGGTCGCAATTCCTGAGCGGGTGGAGATTCCTTTGCCCCAGATGAGCTTCACATAGGCGCTGTCGGGGAACGCCTGGCGCGCTTTCAGGATCAGCGCCGGGCGATGAGCGATGGAATCGTCGAAGCGCTTGAGCAACGTGTCGCGCTCCGCCCCGCTCACGATATCGACGCCGACGCGCTGCGGCATCCCCTGCACCGCGAACTCGGCATGGTCGAGCACCGTCTGCTCGACCGCCTCGGCATCGAGGATGAGCACGAAATACTGATGCTCGTCGATTCCCGAGTCGCCCATCCACGGGCGGGTCTCCAGGATCGCCGGTCCGCCGGTATCGAATACGAATGGCGGATGGCTTGCGACCGGCGTGCCGTTAAGCGCCTTGAGGCCGGGACCGAGCGTGAAGGTGCATCGCACGCCCGCGGGCAGGTCGCGGTCGAAATCGAATGCCCATTGCCGGTCGTCGATCCATCTCGCCTGTCCGTGCTCGGGACAATCGACCTGAAAGGGCGATATTTTGACGCGCGGATCGCCGAGCGGCACCATCGGCTGCGAGAAGCGCGCCACCACCTGGCGCACGTTCTTGACCGTGCCATGGGGTGAGAATGTGACCGTTGCCGGCGGCGCTTGGGCGTACCCGGCGGCGGGCGCCAGTCCCACGAAAAGCAAAAGAATCAAACTGACGTGAACGGTCGAGCAGAACGTCCGAAGACTTTGCGGCCGGCGGCCCCGGGCCGTTACTGGAATTTGGTTGATCGCAGTCCCCCTCCCAACCTCGGCGCACAAGGCGAGCGATGAGGCCGAGCCGCGCGTTGGCGAGATGATACAATTGAGGCTTCATCCGAACAATTGCCGTGCTCGGGATGTCGCAGACGCGACAAAACGCGCGGATACTTCAAGAGGCACTTTTGTTTGGCGCGCCCGGCTGCGATACTGTTTTGCTTGAGGCTCGGGCGACGGAACGCAAGGGCCAGGTGCAAGGGTCGAGGGTCGAGGTGAACGATGGCTGAGGTCCAGGGCGCGAGCGCACCGGCAACCAATGGCGCTACGCGCGTCGAATTCGAACTGCAGCTCTACTATTGGATGAAGCTGATTCGCGGCTTTGAGGACCGCGTCTCCCGGCTTCATCGGCAGAACAAGATTCTTGGCGGCGTGTACTCGGGCGCGGGTCAGGAGGCGATCGTGACCGGCATTTGCGCGCCGCTCCAGGAGGGCGATCTGGTTGCGCCGCTCCATCGCGACCTCGGCGTTTTCCTGATGCGCGGAGTCGACCCGGGACGCCTGATGGCGCAACTGATGGGCAAGGAGACCGGGCTTTCGCGTGGCAAAGATTCGTTTCTTCACGGCGGCGATCTCGAGCACGCGGTGTTCGGATCGACCTCGATGCTGGGTTCGTCGCTGCCGGTCGCGGTCGGCGCAGCCTTAAAGTATCGCATTAAGAAAGAAAATCACGTGGCGGTCGCGTTTTTCGGTGAAGGCGCAGCCTCGCGCGGCGACGTGCACGAGGCGATGAACTTTGCCGGTGTGCATAAGCTGCCGGTGGTCTTCGTATGCGAAAACAATCGCTACGCCTACTCGACCCCGCTCGAGAAGCAGATGGCGGTCGAGGACGTTGCCTCGCGCGCTTCTGCGTATGGCTTCAAGGGCCACGTGGTCTCGGGCAACGATCTGCTGGCCGTCGTGGAATTGAGTGAGCGGGTGATGAACCGCACGCGGGAGGGCGGCGGGCCCGCGCTGATCGAATGCAAGACCTACCGTTATCGCGGTCACAGCGAGCACGATCCGGCGCTCTATCGCGACAAGGACGAGCTGTTGGAATGGGAGAGCCGCGATCCCATCCCGCGCTACGAGTTCTTCCTCGAGAAGAAGGGCCACGACCTCAAGCGGATTCGCGAAGAAGTTGACGAACGGGTGCGCGCGGTGGTGCAGCGGGCGGTCGATTTCGCCGAGCAAAGCCCGATGCCGAAACCTGAAGAAGCACTTGAAGACCTCTACGCCCCTTCCGGACCGTCGTCGGCATCCGCTGTGCCCGCCGCAACCTCGACCAACTCCGGCGGCGGCGGCAACCATCGCGCGTCCTGACGGGCGCCTTCCGAATTCCTCAAACTCGGGCCAACCTCTGAACCATGCGCGGGAGCACGATGGAAGCCACGTATCTGAAAGCAATCAACCAGGCGCTGCACGAGGAGATGCGGCGCGACGAGAATGTCTTCGTCATGGGCGAGGACGTCGGCGAACTCGGCGGCGCGTTCAAGGTGACCGAAGGGCTGCTCGACGCCTTCGGCGAAGCCCGCGTGATCGACACGCCGATCTCGGAAGCGTTGATCGTCGGCGCCGGCATCGGCGCGGCGATGCTCGGGATGCGGCCGGTGCTGGAAATGCAGTTCGGCGACTTCATCTCGTGCGCCTTCGACCAAATCGTCAATACCGCGGCCACGCTGCGCTATCGGCACGGCGGTCGGGCCGCGTGTCCGCTGGTGCTGCGCGCGCCCTCGGGCGCCGGCGTGCACGGCGCGCTCTTCCATTCGCAGAATCCCGAAGCCTGGTTCACGCGGGTGCCGGGACTCAAGGTGGTCGCGCCGGCGACGCCCTACGATGCCAAGGGTCTGCTCAAGAGCGCGGTGCGCGACGACAACCCGGTGATCTACTTCGAGCACAAGCGCCTGTACCGCAGCCTCAAGGAAGACCTGCCCGAGGGCGATTTCACCGTGCCCATCGGGCCGGCCGAGCTTCGGCTCGATGGGCGCGATCTTTCGATCATCACTTACGGCGGCACGATGCATCAGGCGCTCGATGCCGCGCGAATCGTCGAGAAGGAGGACGGCCTCAAGATCGAGGTGCTCGACCTGCGCACGCTCCTGCCGCTCGACCGCGAAGCCATCCTGGCCACCGCGCGCAAAACCGGCAAGGTGCTGATCGCACACGAGGACAGGCTCACCGGCGGCATCGGCGGCGAGGTCGCGGCGATCATCGCCGAGCACGCCTTCGACTATCTCGACGGTCCGATCAAACGGGTCGGCGCGCTCGATACGCATCTCGCGTTCAGTCCGCCATTGGAAGAAGCGATTCTTCCCAACACCAACAAGATCGTCGAAGCGATCCGCGAACTCGCGGCTTATTAGGAACGGACGGAAGGTCGATGGAAGTGACGATGCCGCAGATGGGCGAGAGCGTGGTCGAGGGCACGGTCACGCGGTGGCTGGTCAAGGAGGGCGACCGCGTACAGGAAGATCAGCCGCTGTGTGAAATTTCCACGGACAAGGTGGACACCGAAATTCCGTCGCCGGGAGCGGGCGTAATCGCGAAACTGATCGCCGCCGAGGGGCAGACGCTGCCCGTCGGTGCGCCGCTCGCGTTGCTGGACGAGGCGGGCGCGGGGGCTGGGGCGGCGCCGTCCACAACCGCATCGGCTGGGCGGGGGGCGCAGCCAAAGGCTGCGCCCCCCGCCCAGCCGGCCGCCGCGCCCGCCCGGTCCTCCGCCGCCGGTGCGGCGGCTGCGGGCGCGCCGCCGCAGGCGGCGCGCCCGCAGCCACCGACGCTGCGCGCGGTGCGCGTCGAGCCGCGGCCGCAAGCGCCCGCGGCCCACGCGTGGGCGCCTTCCGCGCCGGATGCCGCGCCTGCGCAGCGCTCAGGCGCGGCGTCCGGCGCGCAGGGCGGCAGCGGCGCTCCTGCCGCCCGCGTCGGCGCGGGCAGCGCTGGGGCGGCGCATCGCCGCTACTCGCCGGTCGTGATGCGGATGGCCGAGGAGCACGGCATCGACCTCACGCGCGTGCCCGGCACCGGTATCGGCGGACGCGTGAGCAAGCGCGACGTGCTGGCGTATCTCGAGGCGTTGCAGGCGGGACAGGTGCAAGCGCCAGGCGCGGCTGCGGCGGTTGTCCGCGAGGCCGCGCAGGCGGCGGGTGCGGTCCCGGCGGCGCAGGCCGCACCGCAGGCGCCCGCTCGGCCGGGCGGCGCGCCGATTGGCGTGCCCGGCGGCTATCGTCCGCCCGTTTACGAGCCGCGCGAGGGCGACGTGGTCGAGCCCTTTTCGCGCCGCCGCAAGCTCATCGCCGAGCACATGGTCTATTCCAAGACGCACTCGCCGCACGTGGGTACGCTTGCCGAGGTCGATTTGACGCGCGTGATGCACCTGCGCAACCGGCATCGGGATAAGTTTGCGGCGCAGGAGGGCTTCGCTCTTACACTGCTGCCGTTCGCCGCCGCCGCGACCGTGCGTGCGCTGAAGGAATTCCCACGGATGAACGCGTCGGTGGTGGGCGATTCGCTCATCGTGCGTCACCAGGTGAATCTGGGTATTGCGATGGACACCGAGGAGGGATTGCTGGTCCCGGTGATCAAGGCGGCCGAAGGAATGTCGCTGGTCGGCCTCGCACGCGAGATCGAGCGGATGCGCCGCAAGATCGCGGAGAAGAAAATCACCGCTGACGATCTTGCGAACGGCAGCTTTACGCTGACCAATCCCGGTCGCGAGGGAAACCTGTTCGGATTCGCGATTATCAACCAGCCTCAGGTGGGCATTCTGCGCATGGGCGAGGTCAAGAAGCGCCCGGTCGTGGTCGAAGCGGATGGCGAGGATGCGCTTGCGATCCGCACCATGATGTACCTCGCTCTCTCGTACGACCATCGCGTGATCGACGGCGTGCTGGGTAATCGTTTTCTGTTCCGTGCCGCGCGAATTCTGGAAGAAGCCGACTTCGAATTGTAAGTATCGCGGCCCTCGCGCGGGTAACGGCTGCGCGCGGGTTCTATTTCGGTGATTCGATGAAAGCGATGGCCGTATATGCGCCCGCGCCGATCGAAACTGCGCCGTTGCACGCGATCGAATTGCCCGACCCGACGCCCGGGCCCGGCGAAATTCTCGTCCGCATCAAGACCTGCGGCGTCTGTCGCACCGATTTGCATGTGGCCGAAGGCGATCTGCCGCCGCGTCATCCGCGAATCGTTCCCGGCCACGAGATCGTCGGTGCGGTTGTGCGATGCGGCAGCGGATGCAGACGTTTTGTCGAGGGCGCGCGCGTCGGGGTCGCATGGCTGCGCGAAACCTGCGGTCAATGCGCGTTTTGCCGCCGCGGACGCGAGAACCTGTGTTCCAACGCGCGGTTCACCGGTTACGATCGCGACGGCGGCTACGCCGAGTTCGTCGTGGTGCGCGAGGATTTTGCCTATCCGATTCCGCACGGGATGGGTGACGAGGCGGCCGCGCCGCTCCTGTGTGCGGGCATTATCGGGTTTCGGGCGATCAGGCGCGCCGAAATCCGGCCGGGCTCGACCGTCGGCTTGTACGGCTTCGGCGGCTCCGCACACATTGCGCTCCAGGTGCTCAAACACTGGCGATGCCGCGTGTTCGTGATGAGCCGCGGCGGCCGTCATCAGGAACTCGCCGAGGCGCTGGGTGCGGATTGGGTCGGTTCGGCGGCGACGGCGCCGCCGAAAAAGCTCGATGCAGCGATTCTGTTCGCTCCGGCCGGCGAACTCGTGCTGTCCGCACTCGAAGCGCTCGAACGCGGCGGCATCCTGGCCGTCGCGGGAATTTATCTAAGCTCGATCCCGCCGCTCGATTACGAGCGTCACCTGTTCTACGAACGCGAGTTGCGCAGCGTCACCGCCAACACGCGCGCCGATGCCGAGGAATTTCTGAACCTGGCGGCGGAGATTCCCGTGCGTACGCATACGGTTCCGATGCGGCTTGAGGAGGCGAATCGGGCGCTTAAGATGCTTAAGCGTGACGAGCTGAAAGGCGCCGCCGTCCTGCACGTGGGTTGAGTGCGTGGCGCACTCGCCAGTTTTGATGCGTCAAAACACGTCGAGACGGTACTATTCATGTTCAATCGAGCAGCGTACAATCAAATTCGCCGGCTTTCGGCGAAGGGGGAAAATCTTGATGAAAGAACAGGACTCGATATTCAGGGCGGCTGTGGGATCGATCGCATTCGCCGCGATTGCGCTGGTGTTTGTACCGGCGGTCGGCGCCCAGGCGATGGGTGAGTACGGCGCAGTAGTCGGCAATTCCGCCGGCGCAGCCGCTGCCGCTCCGCATGCCGATCTCCCCGCGCTGCCGGGAACCTCGGCGCAAAGGGATTCTTCCGGCGCGAGCACGACCGAAATCAGGGAAGACGACTCCAACGCGCAGGATTCGCAGGCCGCCGACACGAGCGGTCGCGAGTCGGGCGATGAATGGACCGAGGTGAAGGGTTCGGGCGACGACCAGTAGTCGGACGCCGCGCTGTCTTCCCGTAAACTTCAAGCGACCTCCTTGAAAACCGCTCGCGGTTCCCGATGTCCGCGAGCGGTGTCACACGATCTTCAGGTGCTGCCCGGCGGGGCCCGATCGGAACACGCGGGCCAGCGCGCGCCCTAAGTGCGTGCACGTTGTCGCGGAGTAGGGTAGAAAAATTCCAAACCCCGATGAGCGAGCAGAAGCCCCACGCACGGCAGCATGCCCAGCCGGAGCCACCGGCCAATAACGGCGCCGCACAGCCGACCGAGCATCTAACCGCGACCGAGAGGTCGCTGATCGGGCGGCTGACCAGGGTCCTGCGCTTTGCGGACTTCATGGCGCTGCTGATGGTCGCGGCGACGGCATTCAGCGCCTACGCTACCTGGCGCACCGCGCAGGTGACCTCGCATATTTTCGCCCTCGAGGAGCGTCCTTTCCTGGGCGTCGAGACGGTGCGCTTCGAGGAGGGCGATACGCCCAATCCCCGTGCCGTGGTCGAATACCGCAATTTTGGCAAAATTCCGGCGAGCGGCGCGATCATCACGGTTGTCGCGCTGATCGATGGAAAGCGGCTGGCCGATTCACCCAACGAGATGACATCCGTCTCGGCGGGCGTGCTCTCGCCGGGCGTACCGCATTATTTTTATACCTATTTGCCGAGCGATACTTACAAGACGATCGTGTCGGGCAAGTCGAGTCTGATGCTTCATATACGGGCGGAATACAAAGGTCCTGGCGGCTCACCTTTTTGCTACGCGGAGAAGATGGCGTTCGACTATCGCTCCGGTGGTTTCCGACCGGTCGGCGGGTCCGATCGCTGCGGCAGAGTCGATATTTTCTGATCGATCAGGCGCGATCGCGCGCGCGGCGTCGCGCGGCCGCCCGGCGATTTGCGCGCCGGCGCGCTATCTGGCAATTCTCAATTCGGGTGATCCGTATGCGCTGTCCGATTTGCAAACGGCCGGTGGATGCGTCGCCGGCGAATCGGTTTCGTCCGTTCTGCTCCGAGCGCTGCCGGATGGTTGACCTGGGCACCTGGGCCGGCCAGGGCTATCGCGTGGCGGGCGCGCCGGTCGCGGACCGCGAGCATCCCGACGACCGCAAGAAGAAGCTGCTCCATTGAGCGACCAACGCGACGCTCTGCCGCCGCCGGCCGTACATCCAAGCGCGGTCGTCGGTCCGCGGGTGGAACTCGCGCCCGGGGTCGAGGTCGGTCCCTTCTGCCAGCTCGAAGGAGCGATCCGCATCGGCGCGCGCACGCGCCTGGTCGGCCACGTCACGATCCTGGGCGAGGTCGAGCTCGGCCCGGACAACGTGCTGCATCCCAATGTCGTAATCGGCGACGAGCCGCAGGACCTCGCCTATCGCGGCACACCGCGCCGCGTGCGCATCGGCGCGCGTAACGTGTTCCGCGAAGGCGTAACCGTCCATCGCGGAAGCGAGCGCGGCGATCTCACGATCCTGGGCGACGACAATTTCCTGATGCAGAACGCGCACGTCGCGCACGACTGCCGCGTCGGCAACGCGACCATCATCGCCGGCGGCGCGTTGCTCGCCGGATGGGTCGAGCTTGGCGACCGTGCGCTGGTCTCCGGCAACTGTGTCGTGCATCAGTACGTGCGCATCGGACGGTTGGCGATGATGCGCGGGATGAGCCGCACCAGCCGCGACATCCCGCCGTTCTGCATCGCCGACCTGACGCACACGCTGCGCGGGATAAACGTGGTCGGCCTCAAGCGCGCCGGTTTCGACATGCGCGCCATCATCGCGCTGCGCCGCGCCTTCAAGGCGCTGTTCGGGGAGCGGCGCAATCTCGCCGTCGCGGTCGAAGAACTGGCGGCGGCAGGCCCGCTGACGCCGGAAGCGGCCGAGATGGTCGAGTTTATCCGCGCGTCGCGCCGCGGGGTGGCCTTCGGCATGCGCGCGGCAGAGGGCGAACCGGAGGAAGAGTAGCTGCCGCGCGTTTCAGATGAGCACGGTCGCGATGACGCCGATGTGATCCGAGGGCCACAGCCACGAGCCGTCGGGTTCGCGATGCGGGCGATCCGCGAACAGTCCGACTTCACTTACCGCGGGTGCTTTCCCGTTCGGCGGCCGCAGCATCAGGTAATCGATGCGCTGGTTGTGCGTGGCGCGCTCGGCGTCGAGCGCGATGTCGTTGCGGTCGTTGGTATAGCCGGGGCCCCGGCCGAAAGCCGCGTGCAGATCGATGAAGCCGGCGCGCGTTAAACTGGCGATCGCTTCCGAGCCCGCGACGTCGTTGAAGTCGCCCGCGACCACCGCGGCGGCGTGCGGATGGCGCGTCTGCGCGGTCCATCGCGCGAGTTCCCGCGCCTGCAGCGCGCGGATGGGAATGCCGTCGACGGTTTCCGGACGATCGGTAAGGTGCGACACGTAGAAATCGAGCAGCGATCCGCCGGCCAGCCTGAACCGCCGGCGCATCGCGACCCGATCGTCAGGCAGGCGGTAGCGATGGCCGGCCACCTCGGCCGCCATCTCGACCTGCGCCCGATATTTGATTGATTCCGCCTCCGCCGCTGGCTCGAGTCGGCTGAGCAATGCGACGCCCTCGTCGAAGGAGAAATCGCCCTCACCGGCGCCGTCGGCTACGGCATAGTCGAGCCGATAGACCTCGCCGCCGCAAAGCCGGTTGACGGTGTCGCGGAGCCTGACGCCGACGTCGCCCAGGGTGGTCGAGCGCACCACCTCCTGGAGCGCGACCACGTGGGGGCGGCGCGCTGCGATGCCTTCGGCGATCAACTCGCAGCGGCGGTGCAACTGCCGGTACATCGGCAGATCGTGGAAGATGTTGAGCGTAACAATCGTGTATTCCGAGGCGCTCATCGTCCGTCCATTCACGTTAGACGCCGCCTTCTCCGAGCGGATTCAGCCGTGCCGGCGGCAGCCGTGCCGGCGGCTGGTTGACCCGCTTCGAGCCCGCAGTCCGCAGCGAAACATTCGCGCTCGGCGGGCTTGCCTGAGGCCGGCCGTCTCGGCCACAATTATGCGGCAAAACATCCGCCGTCAGCCTTTCTGCCTCCCTCCGCGCGCGCCGGTTGCCATTGCGGAATTGCCTCGATTTCACGATAGTCTGAACGGCGATTCGGCAGCACTGCGGACCAGCGAATAAGAGAATCCGATGCCCTCGAAGTTGCGTTTTGTGGTAGGGGCGGGCCTGATCGTGCTCGCCATCGGCTACCTGATCCTCACCGCCGTGCGGAACACCTCCGAGTATTACCTGACCGTGAGCGAGGTCAGTGCGCGTCACGCCCAGTTGGGCGGGCAGATGCTGCGTGTGGCGGGACGGGTGAAGGCCGGATCGATTAGCTGGGACCCGGCGACGCTCACGCTCGCTTTCGCCATCGTCGCGCCGCCCAATCCCGACGGCTCGCCGGTCAAAGCGGTCGCCGCGGCCGAGCCTGCCCAATTTCGCGTGGTCGAGCGCGGCGAACCGAAGCCCGACATGTTCGCCGCGGGCCGCGACGTGATCGTCGAGGGCCGCTTTGCCGCCGACGGCACGATCGAGGCGCGCCAGGTGCTGACCTCGTGCCCGTCCAAGTACGTGCCCAAGAAACCGAAGTGAACCAACGATGCCGCTCATTGGACAACTAGCGCTCGCGCTCGCCCTGCTGGTCGCGATCTATTCGATCGGCGCCAACCTGATCGGCCTGCGCCGCAATTCGCCCGAACTGCTGCTCAGCGCGCGCCACGCGCTGTGGGCGATGTGCGCGATGGTCACGGTGGCGGTTGCCGCGCTGTGGGCCGGCCTTTTGGCCAGCGATTTCTCGTTGGAATACGTCGCCTCGTACTCGAGCGTTACACTTCCGCTGCCGTATAAATTCGCGGCGCTGTGGGGCGGCCAGCAGGGTTCGCTCCTGTTCTGGACCTGGCTGCTCTCGATTTTCACCTCGATCGCGATCTGGCAGAACCGTCGGCGCAATCCGGAAATCACGCCGTGGGCGCTGATCGTGCTCGCCGCGGTCGCGGTGTTTTTCCTCGGCATGCTCAATTTCGTCACGCGCCCGTTCGATCTGCTCGCGACGGTGCCGCCTGACGGGTCCGATCTCAATCCGCTGCTGCAGAACTACTGGATGGCGATTCATCCGCCGTCGCTCTACACCGGCTATGTGAGCGCCGCGGTGCCGTTCGCTTTCGCCTGCGGCGCGCTGATCACGCGCCGGCTCGACGATGCATGGATTCGCACCACGCGGCGCTGGGCGATTTTTTCCTGGTTTTTTCTCACCCTGGGCAACCTGTTCGGCGCACGCTGGGCGTACGAGGTCCTGGGATGGGGCGGCTACTGGGCCTGGGACCCGGTGGAAAACGCCGCCTTCATGCCGTGGCTGGTGATGACCGCCTACCTGCACTCGGTGATGATCCAGGAGCGCAAGGACATGCTGAAGGTGTGGAACCTTGCGCTGGTCGGGATGGCCTTCATGCTGACGCTGTTCGGCACGTTCCTCACCCGCAGCGGCGTGATCTCCTCGGTCCATTCCTTCACCCAGTCGGGACTAGGACCTTACTTCCTGACTTTTCTCATCGTCGTGATCGTCGCCTACACGGCGCTCTTGCTGAGCCGGGTCAAGGATCTCAAGGGCCCGGCCGAGTTCGAGTCGTACCTCTCGCGCGAGGCGGCGTTCCTGTTCAACAACCTGATGCTGGTCGGGATCGCGTTCGCGGTGTTCTGGGGGACGGTGTTCCCGGTGCTGTCAGAGGCGGTGCGCGGAGTGAAGATCACGGTGGGGCCCCCGTTCTTCGACGCGGTCAACGGGCCGCTCGCGCTCGGGCTCATCTTCCTGATGGGCGTGGGGCCGCTGATCGCGTGGCGGCGCACTTCGCCCGAGGCCCTGATGCGCACGTTCATGGCGCCGATCGTCATGGGTGTTGGCGCGGGCATCGCGGTGTTCGCGATGGGTCTAAGGCAGTGGTACGTGCTGACCGCGCTCTCGCTGGCGGCCTTTGCCTTGGGCAGCGTGATCGTCGAGTTCCGCCGCGGCGTGAGCGCGCGCCGCCATCTGGTGCACGAAGCGCCGGCGCGCGCGCTGGTTAACCTGGTCGCCAAGAACAATCGCCGCTACGGCGGCTACATCATCCATCTCGGCGTGGTGTTCGCGTTCGTTGGTATCGTCGCCTCGTCCTTCTTCCGTATCGAGGTGAAACGCAGCGTGCGCGAGGGTCAGAGCTTCACTATCGGCGCGTACGAGCTGACCTACCTCGGCCTCAAGGGTATCGAGGATGCGCACATGGAGGATCTGGGCGCGCGGGTCGAGGTGACGAGCGGAGGCCGCGCGGTGGCGACGCTGATGCCGGCGCGGCTGTTCTACAAGCGCCAGCAGCAGCCCGCCACGCGCGTCGCAATACGCTCGACGCCGCTCGCCGATCTCTACGTCGTGCTCGCGGGCGTTGACGACCAGAGCGGCCTTGCCACCTTCGAGGTCTTCCTCACGCCGCTCGTGTTCTGGCTCTGGGCGGGCGGCTTCATGATGGCGATTGGCACGGTGATCGTGATGTGGCCGAACGTGCGCGAGCGCGCGGCGCTCGCCGCCGCGCTCGGCCGCGACGCTCCGGTGGCGGCCGAGACGCCGCTTGAGCCGCAGGCCGCGCCCGGGGGCGATTGAGTCATCGCTTGAACTCCCCACGGAAATCCTTCGATACCAGAGCGCTCGCGGCCGCGGCCGCCCTCGTCCTCGCGATCGCATTCGTGGCTCCGCCGCGCGAAGCCGCTGGCGCGCGCGCGAGCGGCCAGGAAATCGCCGAAGCGCTCACCTGCCAGTGCGGATGCGGCCTGACGGTGGCCAACTGCAATCATCCGAACTGCAGCTTTTCGGTGCCGACGCGCGAGCGGATCGACGCGATGCTCGCGCAGGGGAAGGGGCGGGCTGAAATAGTCGCCTACTTCCGCAAACAGTACGGCGAAAAAATTCTGTCCGCGCCGACTACGCAGGGGTTCAACTTGTTGGCGTGGACGATGCCGTTCATCGCGTTGCTGGCCGGCGGCGCGATGATTGTCCTCGTGATGGGTCGATGGCGCACGCGCGGCGCGGGCGCGGGCGATTCGTCCGATGTTCCAGCTCCCCGCAGCTCCGGCCAATCCAACTCCGGCCAATCCAACGCGGCGGCGCAATTCGATCCGGCGCTGCGCGAGCGGCTCGAGCGCGAGCTCAAGGAGCGCATCTGACCCATGCTCTACCTGGCCGCGGTATTGATCGTTGCGAGCGTTGCGCTGTTCGTCGCGGCGCCGCTCGGCGGCGGTCTGCTCGCCGGCCGGCGTATCCGCGAGGCGGCCGAGGCCGAGCGGCTCGAGCATGAGCGAGCGCTCGCGATGCAGGGGTTGCGCGAGCTCGAGTTCGACCGCGAGATGGGCAAGCTGGCCGACGCCGATTACGCGGCGCTGCGCGAAGGCCTGATGACGCGCGCGCTTTCGGCGAGCGCCGCGCTCGAGCGCCTGCGGCCGCCGCTCGCCGCGCGGCCGCGGCTGGTGCGGGCGGTCGAGCGCGGCGCCGGGGCGGAAGCGAGCGCCGGCGCGCCGACGCCTGCCGCCACGTCGGCGCAAGGCGCTCCGGGCACGCCGGCGCGCGTCAGCTTCTGTGCGCAATGCGGCGCGCGGGTCGCGCCGGCCAACTTTTGCGCCGAATGCGGCGCGGCGCTCGGGCTCGCGCCCCGCGCCGCGGCGCGGGCCGAGCGATGAGCGCCGCACCGATCGAGGCGCGGGCGCTCGGCAAGAGCTACGGCGTCTCGCCGGTCCTGCGCGACGTGACGTTCAGCGTCGAAGCCGGGCAGGGCGTGGCAATCGTCGGCGCCAACGGCGCCGGCAAATCGACGCTTATCCGCCTGCTCGCCGGGCTGGCCGCGCCGAGCTCCGGCGCGGCGCTGCTTCTGGGCGCGCCGGCGCGGACACTGGCACCCGCGCTGCGCCGCCGTGTCGGCTTGCTGAGCCATCAGAGCATGCTCTATCCCAATTTGACCGCGCGCGAGAATCTCGAATTTTTTGCCGCGCTCCATGGGGTCGATAATCCCGCGGCCGCCGCGCGCGAATGGCTCGAGCGCGTCGCCCTCGGCGCCGCGGCCGATATGCGCGCGCGTGGATTGTCGCGCGGCATGGAGCAGCGGCTTGCGCTCGCGCGCGCGCTGATCGCGCGGCCCGACGTGCTGATGCTCGACGAGCCGTTCGCCGCGCTTGACGCCGAGGGCGCGGCCACGGCCAGCACGCTCGTCGGCGAGGCGATGGCGCGCGGATGCGCGGTGCTCGCCAGCGCCCATTTCGCCGACACGCTGGCGCAGCTTGGCTTCGCGGTGCGCTTGCTGAGCCGCGGCCGGCTTGTGCCGCCGGAGCATTGCGGCCCGCCGCAGAGCGTGGTGCGGCCCGCCGCGGTGCGGCAGGTGTCGTGAACCGGCGACCTGACGCAACGAGGCTTCGACAATGATCGCCGCATTCGCCGCCGTACTGCGCAAGGACCTGATGCTCGAGGCGCGCGGCGGCCAGAGCACGGTCGCGCTCGTTGCGCTTTCGCTGCTGGTGCTGGTGGTGCTGGTGTTCGCCTTCGATCCGGGCGGCGGCGCGCAGGGCAGGGCGGCCGCGGCCGGCGCGCTCTGGGTCGCCCTGGTATTCTCCGGCATGCTTGGGGCGACGCGCGCGATCGCGGCCGAGCACGAGAACGGATGCATGCGCGCGCTGCTGCTGAGTCCGCTCGACCGTGCCGCGCTGTATGCCGCCAAGCTCGCCGCCGCCTTCATTTTTATGGCGCTTGCCGAGGCGGCCGCGATCGTTCTGATGGTGCTGTTCTTCAACCTGCAGTTCGACGCGCGCACGCTGCGTGTGGCGCCGGCGGTGATGCTCGGCGCACTCGGCTTCGCCGCCCTCGCGACCCTGCTCGCCGGCATCTCTTCGCGCGTGCGCGGGGGCGATCTGATATTGCCGTTGCTGGCGGTGCCGATGTTCGTGCCGGCGCTGATCGCCGGAGTCAAGGCGAGCGCCATGGCGCTCGGCGGCGCGCCGCTGGCCGAGCTCGCGACGTGGCTGAAGGTGCTGGCCGCTTTCGACGTGGCGTTCGTTGCGGCCGGATACCTGCTGTTCGAATACGTCGCGCTCGAGGAGTGAGGCTGCAAGCGCGGACGGGCTGTGGCATGACTGAGGTATTGTCGCGATGAACGGCAGACCGATGAGACTCGGATTGGGGACCGGCGTGCTCGCGTTGATGCTCGCGGCGCTGTACATGGTTTTCGTGGTGGTGCCGACCGAGGCCGACCAGGGAATCGTGCAGCGTATCTTTTATTTCCATGTGCCGTGCGCCTGGGTCGCTTTCGTCTCATTCGCGCTGGTGGCGGTCGCCGGGATGTTGTACCTGTGGCTCGGCGATCAGGTCTGGGACGATCTGGGCTACGCCGCGGCCGAGGTCGGGACGATCTTTTGCGCGCTGGTGCTGATTACCGGCTCGATCTGGGCCAAGCCGATTTGGGGCGCGTGGTGGACGTGGGACTCGCGGCTGACGACCACATTGATCCTGTTCTTGCTGTATTGCGGGTACCTGATGCTGCGGGCGATGGCGGGTGACTCCGAGCAGGGCGCGCGCTTCGGCGCGGTGGTGGGAATCGTCGCCGCGATCGACGTGCCGATCGTGATCGTCTCGGTGCGATTGTGGCGCACGATTCATCCCGCGGTACTGGTCACGCGCCAGGGCGGCCATGGACTGGAGGATCCGCGGATGGTTGCGACGCTGCTGGTCGCGCTCGCGGCGTTCACCGCGCTCTTCATCTGGATCCTGTGCCTGCGCTTTGTGACTTTGCGCATGCGCACGCGGCTGAGGGCGCTCGCCGGATCGCTGGCGATGGCCGAGCTGGCGGCGGAGCCGTAGCGTGCGGCGCGCGGGCCGGTCGCGGCGATCTGAACTCTTGGGATAGCGAGAACTCGATGGACAATCTGGGCTACCTGTGTGCGGCGTACACGATCATCTTCGTCGTAATCTTCGGCTACGTGCTCTTCATCTGGCGTCGCCAGGCCGCGCTCGAAGCGGAACTGCAATCGCTCGAGGCGCGCTTCGCGACGCTGGGCGCGGAGGCGAATCCGTCGCGCGCGGGCGCCGCGCGTCAGGGTCAATAATCCGAGACCCGCTCCGGCCCGCGGCTTGCGATAGGCTCGAATCGTGCGCATCTTTAGCTTGACGTCGCAGCTCGATGCGGGCAGGCACAAGGAATATGCCAGGGCGGTGGGAACTACGAAAAAATATCCATGGGTACGACGGCTGACAGATTAGCGCTGCGCACGACGGGCGGCGCCTGATGGAATTTCGCGACTACTACAAGAGTCTCGGGGTCGAGCGCTCCGCGTCGGATGCCGAAATCAAATCGGCCTACCGCAAGCTCGCGCGTAAGTACCATCCCGACGTCAATCCCAACAACAAGGAAGCCGAAAGCCGCTTCAAGCAGATCAACGAGGCCTACCAGGTGCTCAGCGATCCGGCCAAGCGCAAGAAATACGACGAGCTCGGCGCCGATTGGGAGCGCGGCACGACCGAAGAGGAGATGATGCGCCGCTACGGCTTCGGCCGCGCGGCCGGCGGCGGATTCGATGCGGGCGCGGCGGCGGGCGGCGCAGCCAACGGCGGGTTCAGCGACTTCTTCGAGCATTTCTTCGGCGGCCTGGGCGGCGGATTTTCGCCGCGCAGCGCGCGCGCTGCGCGCGGCTTCGGCGGTTACGAATTCACCCAGCAACCGCCGCGCGGCCGCGACGTCGAGGCCCAGGTCGAGGTGCCGCTGCGCGACGCGATGCGCGGGGCGAAGATGCGCATCGAGCTGAGCGCCGAGGACGGTTGCAAAAACTGCGGCGGCACCGGCGTGGTCGCCCGCGAGGAGCGTCGCGGCAAGACCCGGCTGGTGCGCGCAGCCGAAGCCTGTCCGGTGTGCCGCGGGCGCGGCACGATTCCCGCCCGCCGCTCGCTCGAGGTCACCATTCCGCCGGGCGTGGTCGACGGCACGCGGATGCGCCTGCGCGGGCAGGGCGGCAAGGGCGCGCAATCGGCGCTCAACGGCGACCTGTTCCTGACCGTGCGCCTGGCGCCCGATCGCGTGTTCACCGTCAGCGGCCGCGACCTGCGCTGTGAACTGCCGGTCTGGGACTACGAAGCCGCGCTGGGCGCCGAGGTGACCGTGCCCACGCTCGACGGCCGGATCGCGCTGAAAATTCCCGCGGGCAGCCAGAGCGGACGCGTGATGCGCCTGCGCGGACGCGGGTTGCCTGCGCGGGGCAAGGCGCCGGCGGGCGATCTGTTGTACGAACTCAAGGTGCTGGCCCCCACCGAGATGACCGATAACGAGCGCAAGCTGATGCAGGAATTTGCCGAGAGCCGCCGCCAACGCGCGGTACCCGATCCGCGCGCCGAGCTGACGCGCGAATAGCCGGCCATCGGCGCGGGCACCGTTCCGCCCGCCGCGCCTGCGCAGCGTCAGCACGGCGCGATTGCGGCTCGCCGGCGACCGTCGTACTCTCGATCCTCCGCAACCTGCGCATCTCGCATGAATTCACGGGCGCAATCGCTTCTGCTGGCAAAGGTCGCTCGCGCGCTCGAACGCGCGGGGTTGGAGCGGCGCCCTGCCACCGCCGCCGGCGCATCCGGGCCCGCCGTGATCCTGCTCGCGCTCTCGGGCGGCCCGGATTCGGTCGCCCTGCTGCACGCGCTGCGGACGCTCGCCGCGCGCGGCGGCTATTGTCTAACTGCCGCCCACCTGAATCACGGCCTGCGAGGCGCGGAGTCGGATCGCGACGAGGCCTTCGTGCGCGAGCTGTGTGCGAGGCTCGGCGTCGAGCTGATTGTCGAGCGCGCGTGCGACCTGGACCGCTCGGCGCCGAATCTCGAGGAACGTGCGCGCGAGGCGCGCTACGCATTCCTGGCCGCGGCCGCGGCTGGTATCGGCGCGTCATACGTCGCGACCGCGCATCATGCCGACGACCAGGCCGAGACGGTAATGCTGCGGTTGCTGCGCGGCGCCGGTGCCGCCGGGCTGCGCGCGATGGATGAGCGGGGAAGGCCCGGCGCTGCGGGCGTGACCGTCCTGCGCCCGCTGCTGCGCGTGCGGCGGCGCGAAGTCACCGCTTATCTCGAGGCAATCGGCACCCGCTGCGTGGCCGACTCGAGCAACGCCGATCGCGGATTCCTGCGCAACCGCATCCGCCTCGATCTGCTGCCGGCACTCGAACGAGACTATGCGCCCGGTCTCGGCCGCCGACTGGCGTCGCTGGCCGCCGAGCTGGGCGAGCTCGACGATTACGTCGGGCGCGCCGCGCGCGCGGAACTTGAATTGCGATTGGAGAGCGCCAACGGGCACGCGGCCCTGAATCTCGACGGGTTCTCGAGCCTGCATCCGGCGCTCGCTGCCGCTTTGCTGCGCCACTTCCTGGCGCATGCGCTGGGGGACCTGCGCGGAGTGAGCCGGCGTCTTATCGAGGCCCTCGAGCGCCTCTGTCGCGGCGGCTCGCCCAGCGCCCGGCTCAATCTGCCGGCCGGATGGCGCGCGGAGCGCCGCTACGACGCGCTCGTGCTCGCGCGACATCGCGGAACCGGCGAGAAGAGATCAGATTATCCGGGAAGCGCCTTCGCGGTCGCGCTCGCCCAGGAGGGGACAACGCGCGTTGCGCCAGCCGGGTTCGTCTTTGATTCGCATGTGATGCCGGCCGACGCGATACGGCTGCCGGCCGATCGATGGCGCGCTTGCTTCGATGCCGACGCGGCCGAGGCGGGTCTGATGGTGCGCGGCTTTGTGCGCGGCGACCGCGTATTTCCGATCGGGATGGAGGGATCGCGAAAGCTCCACGACGTGTACATCGATCGAAAACTGCCACGGCCGCGCCGCGCGACGTTTCCCGTGGTTACGTTGGGAGAGAGGATCGCGTGGGTGCCCGGAATGGTGCGCGGTCGGGTCGCGCTGGTGAGCGATCGGACCGCGCGAGTATTGTGCTTAAATGCGCTTGAAGACGCGTCTAATCCGTGATCCAGAGATAGTGCGCCAGCTAATGATACATTGCCTGCAAATCAGACCGCGTGATACCTTGTAATTGAGAATGAACCAGTTTTCCCGCAGCATTGCGCTTTGGCTCGCTCTCGGCCTGATGTTCCTGCTGCTGTTCAACATGTTCAGCCGCCAGCAGGTAAGAGAACCCGAAGAGATCTTCTCTCAGTTCCTGAACGAGGTCGAGTCACACAAAGTCAGCAAGGTCACGATCCAGGGCAGCACGATTCACTTCGTCACCAAGGACAACGACCACTACAAGACCTACGCCCCGGCCGACCCCGACCTGGTCAAGGTCCTGCGCACGAACGATGTTCAGATCGAAGCCAAGCCGTCCGATGGCGACCCGTGGTGGATGGTGCTGCTGGTCCAGTGGTTCCCGATGCTGCTGCTGGTCGGGGTGTGGATTTTCTTCATGCGCCAGATGCAAATCGGCGGCGGCAAGGCGATGTCGTTCGGCAAGAGCCGCGCCAAGCTGCTGACCGAAAATACGCACAAGGTGACGTTTGCCGACGTCGCCGGCATCGATGAAGCCAAGGACGAGCTCGAGGAGATAATCCAGTTCCTCAAAGACCCCAAGCGGTTCACGCGCCTGGGCGGCAGGATTCCCAAGGGCGTGCTGCTGGTCGGCCCGCCGGGCACCGGCAAGACGCTGCTCGCGCGCGCCATCGCGGGCGAGGCGGGCGTTCCGTTCTTTTCGATTTCCGGCTCCGATTTCGTCGAGATGTTCGTCGGCGTCGGCGCTTCGCGCGTGCGCGACCTCTTCGTTCAGGGCAAGAAGCATGCGCCCTGCATTATTTTCATCGACGAGATCGATGCCGTGGGACGCCATCGCGGCGCCGGCCTCGGCGGCGGTCATGACGAGCGCGAGCAGACGCTCAACCAGTTGCTGGTCGAAATGGACGGTTTCGAGGCCAATGAGGGCGTGATCCTGGTCGCCGCGACCAACCGTCCCGACGTGCTCGATCCGGCACTGCTCCGACCTGGACGCTTCGATCGGCGGGTGGTTGTCCCGCGTCCCGATTTCCGGGGCCGCGAAGGCATTCTCAAGGTTCACACGCGCAAGGTTCCGCTCTCCGACGACGTGGATATCGCCAAGGTGGCGCGATCAACGCCGGGTTTCGCGGGCGCGGACCTCGAAAACCTGGTCAACGAGGCGGCGCTGCTGGCCGCGCGGCGCAGCAAAGAAAAGGTCGAGATGACCGACTTCGAGCTGGCCAAGGACAAGGTCCTGATGGGAGCCGAGCGGCGCTCGATGGTGATGTCGTTGCATGAGCGGCGCAATACCGCCTATCACGAGTCGGGCCATGCGCTGGTCGCGATGCTGCAACCGGGCGCCGATCCGGTGCACAAGGTGACGATCATCCCGCGCGGGATGGCCTTGGGCGTCACCCAGCAGCTGCCGCTCGACGATCGCTACACCTATTCGCGCGACTACCTGATGACCCAGCTCGCCACAATGTTCGGCGGCAGGGTCGCCGAAGAGCTCGTGTTCAGCCAGACCACCACCGGCGCTGGCGACGATATCGAGAAGGCGACCGAACTCGCGCGCAAGATGGTGTGCCAGTGGGGCATGAGCGCGGAGCTGGGGCCGATGACTTTCGGGCGGCGCGAGGAGCAGGTTTTTCTCGGCCGCGATATCGCGCACCACAAGGACTACTCCGAGCACACCGCGATCGAGATCGATCGCGAGGTGCGCCGTATAGTCGACGAGGCCTTCCAGCGCGCGCGCAAGCTGCTGAGCGATAATCTGCCGCTGCTGCACGCGGTCTCCGAGCGCCTGCTGGAAAAAGAGGTTCTCGACGGCAGCGAAGTCGCCGAGATGGTAAAGGCCTACCAGGAGGGCCGGCCGTTCCCGGCTTCGCCCGTGCCGTCCAGCGGCCCGCCGCGCCCCGGTCCAACCGCGGCGGCGGAAAAGCCGAAGCCGGCGGGCGATGAGGCGCCCGCCCTTCCGGGTCTGCCGCCGAAGCCCGTTCTGGCCTGACCCCCGTTCGTCGCGGCGCCTGCGGCCGTCATGCGCGGATGAGCGACAGGCGCGCCGGCGGCTGCAAGCATCGCCACCCCGTCCCGAACCCGACTGCCTGCGTGTATGATGGTCGAAGATGCGCGAGGCGCATCCTCGCGCTGCGGTCCGCTGGGGGAAGCGGCTAATCGCGGAGGATCCATCCTGGAAGCAAACGCAAATCGCCGCCACCGCGTGTACCGACTTCGCGATGGCCGGACGATACGGTTTCCGGCCGTGATGGGCATCCTCAACGTCACGCCGGACTCATTTTCCGACGGCGGACGCTACCTTGACCCGGCGCGCGCGGTCGAGCACGCGCTCGCGATGGAGGCGGCCGGCGCCTCGATCATCGACATCGGCGGTGAATCGACTCGGCCGCAAGGGGCGCGCGAGGTCCCGGCGGCGGCCGAGATCGCCAGAGTTGCGCCGGTGCTCGAGCGGCTTGCCGGACGGCTCAAGGCGCCGATTTCGATCGACACGCGCAAGGCCGAGGTTGCGAAAGCGGCGCTGGACTCCGGCGCGGCGATCATCAACGACGTGAGTGCGCTCACGGCCGATCCCGCGATGGCGCCGCTCGCGGCGGCGCGCGGATGCGGCGTTGTGCTGATGCACATGCGCGGCGGTCCCGCCGACCATATCCGCTTCGCGCGCTACGGCGACGTGGTGGGCGAGGTCGAAGCCGCGCTTTTGGCGCGGGCGGGCGCGGCGCTGCGCGCGGGAGTCGCGCGCTCGCGCATCATCCTCGATCCCGGGCTCGGCTTCGCCAAGCGCGCGCGGCACAACCTTGCGCTGCTCAACGCCTTGCCGCGCCTCTGCGCGCTGGGATATCCCATACTGGTGGGCGCCTCGCGCAAGGGATTCGTGCGCGCCACGGCCGGCACGGCTCCGGAAGCGCTCGAGGCCGGCACCGCGGCGATCAGCGCGATCGCGGTCGCGGCCGGCGCCGCGATTGTGCGGGTGCACGACGTGGGCATGGCGGTTGCGGCGGTGAAGATGGCGGCGGCGATCGGACGCGGCGGGGATGCATAGGCCGATGGCGATGGAGCAGTACTTCGGCCTGGTTCCGCGGCTGCGCTGGCAGGATGTGCTCGACATCCTGATCGTCGCCTACGTGATTTACCGCATCGCGCTGCTCATCCGCGGCACGCGCACGATGCAGATGGTGGTCGGGCTGCTGGTGGTGGCGGGCGCGTTCGTCGGTTCGCAGCTGCTCGGCCTGTTCACGCTCAACTGGCTGCTCAACAATTTTCTCGGCTCGCTGTTTCTGATCCTGGTGGTGATCTTCCAGTCCGACATCCGCCGCGCGCTGACCCGGGTGGGCACGCCCACCTTTCTCGCCGGCCATGCGAGCGTGGCCAGCGTCGCGCAGGAGCTGGCCAATACGGCCGCATGGCTCGCTGCCCGGCGCATCGGCGCGCTCATCGTGCTCGAGCAGGAGGTCGGGCTGAGCGACTACGTCGAGACCGGCCGCATCCTCGACGCGCGGCTCTCGCCCGAGCTGCTCGAGACCATCTTCATGCGCGGATCGCCGCTGCACGACGGCGCCGCGATCGTCAAGGGCGAGCAGGTGCTGGCGGCGGCCTGCCTGCTGCCGTTGTCCACCAATCCCAATGTGAATCTCGCGCTGGGCACGCGTCATCGCGCGGCCATCGGGCTGACCGAGGAGAGCGATGCTGCGGTGATCGTGGTATCCGAGGAGGACGGGACGATCTCGCTCGCGCGCAACGGTGAGCTGCAGCGCGGGCTCAAACCCGACGATCTGCTCGCCATTCTGGCAACCATGGTCTAGGCGTGGCGGTGCCGCGATGGAGCGCAATCGATTGATCGGCGCAATCAGAGCGATGCTCACGCGGCTGCTCGTGGGCAAGGACCTGCCGCGCCAGGTGAGTCCGCCGCTGCGCCTGCTTCTGCTCCAGCGCGTGCGGCGAAATATCGGTCTGCGCGCGATCGCGCTGCTGCTGGCGGTGGGGCTGTGGTTCTTCGTCAACGCCGGGCAGCGCGGAGCGCTGGTCTCGCTGCGCGTGCCGATCAGTTACCGGGCGTTGCCGGCCGGACTGGTGATCGCCAATCAGCGCCCCGATTCGGTGCAGATCGAGGTGCGTGGGCCGCGCACGCTGCTTTCGCTGCTCGATCCCGACCGCCTCGTGCTGCGTCTCGATCTGAGCGGCGTCACCACGGGGCAGGCGGTGTTCAAGATCGGCCCGGAAATGTTCAATGTGCCGCGCCAGACCGACGTCACGCGCATCTCGCCGGGCCAGATCGTCCTCGATATCGACCGCATCGTGGACCGCCAGGTGCCGATCCATGTCGACGTTCAGGGGCAGCCGGCCGCGGGCTATCGCGTGGCATCGGTCAAGGCGGTGCCGCCCACCGTGGCGGTGCGCGGCCCCTCCCGCTTCGTGCAGCATCTGGACAATGTCCTGACCGCGCCGGTCGAGCTGAACCAGGCCCGCAGCGACATCGATCAAACGGTGTCGCTGATGGCCCCGGGTGATCGCATGACGCTGGTCGGCGCGTCGATGGTGGAAGCGTCGGTGGCGATCAGCGAGATCGTGGTCAATCGGGAATTTCGCAATCTCAGGGTCGAAGTGCGCGACACCGACTACAAGGTGCGAATCCAGCCGCAGAAGGTGACGATCACCGTGCGCGGGCCGCTCAACCTGCTGGCCGGACTGGACCTGCACGGGTCGGTTTACGTTACCGCGGAGGACGTGACGCCGGGCCTGCACGACCTGCCGTTGCAGATTGAATTGCCCGACGGAGTCGAACTGGTGCGCGCGGCTCCGGACAACGTCAGAATTCGCGTCTATCGCCAACGGCGCGCCGACAACGGATGAAGCAATAATATGGCAGGCAAGCTCTTCGGCACTGACGGCGTGCGCGGCGTCGCCAATGCCGAGCCCATCACCTCGGAGACCGCGCTCAAGCTTGGGCGCGCGCTCGCCCACGTGCTCAAGGCGCGCCCGGCGCGGCACCACCGCATCCTGATCGGCAAGGACACGCGGCTGTCAGGTTACATGCTCGAGACCGCGATGGCCTCGGGCATCTGCTCGATGGGCGCGGACGTGTGGCTGGTCGGGCCGCTGCCGACGCCCGGCATTGCGTTTCTCACGCGCAGCATGCGCGCCAGCGCCGGCGTGGTCATCTCGGCCTCGCACAATCCCTTCGAGGACAACGGGATCAAGTTCTTTTCCGCCGACGGTTTCAAGCTCGACGATGAGACCGAGCGCCGCATCGAGGAGCTGGTGTTCGACGACGGCGCGCTCGCGCACAAGCGCGCGCGGGGCGACCAGATCGGCAAGGCCGCGCGCATCGACGACGCGATCGGCCGCTACCTGGTGTTCCTCAAGGGCTGCGTGCCGCGCGCGGTGACGCTCGACGGGCTCAAGCTGGTGGTCGATTGCGCCAACGGCGCCGCCTACAAGGTGGCGCCCGACGCACTGGTCGAGCTGGGCGCCGACGTGGTCGCGCTGGGCGCCGACCCTGACGGCAAGAACATCAATCTCGGCTGCGGCGCGATGCATCCCGAAGCGCTGCGCGCGGCCGTGCTGCGCGAGGGCGCGCAGGCCGGAATTGCACTCGACGGCGACGGTGATCGCGCGCTGCTGGTCGACGAACGGGGCGAGCTGTTCGACGGCGACGACGTGATGGCGGCGATGGGAGTGAGGATGGCTGCGGCGGGCAGGCTGGCGGGCGGCGCCGTGGTCGCCACCGTGATGAGCAATCTCGGCCTCGAGCTGGCGCTGCGCGCCGGCGGCGCGCGGCTCGTGCGCACCGAGGTCGGCGATCCGGCGGTGGCGCGCGAGATGCGTTGCGGCGGCTACAACCTGGGCGGCGAGCAGTCCGGCCACATCATCTTCATGGATCACTCGACCACTGGCGACGGGATCATCACGGCGCTGATGATGCTCGCGTTGATGGTGGAAAGCGGAAAACCGCTGAGCGCGTTGCGCGCGATGCATCGCGTGCCCCAGGTGATGGAGAACGTGCGCGTGGCCCGCCGCGTGCCGCTTTCCGAAATGGCCGACGTGCAGCGCCTGATCAGGGCCGCCGAACAGCGCCTGGGCGCCAACGGGCGATTGCTGGTCCGCTATTCGGGCACCGAAATGCTCGCGCGCGTAATGATCGAGGGCGAGGACCCGGACGAGATCGGCGCGCTGGCGCGCGAGATCGGCGAGGCCATAAGTCAGCGCGCGGGCCGCGCCGAGGCCTAGGATGCCGCTGCTCGGCGTCAATATCGACCACGTCGCAACCGTGCGCCAGGCGCGGCGCGTGGATTACCCGGACCCGATCGAGGCGGCGCTCGCTGCCGAGCGCGCGGGCGCCGGCGCGATCACGTTCCATCTGCGCGAGGATCGGCGGCATATCCAGGATCACGATGTGTTCCGGCTGCGGCAGGAAATTCACGTGCGGCTCAACCAGGAACTTGCGCCCACCGTGGAGATGGTCGAGCTGGCGCTCAAGATCCGCCCGCACGAAGTCTGTCTTGTGCCCGAGCGGCGTCAGGAGATTACCACCGAGGGCGGGCTCGACGTGTGCGAGCTCGGCGCGCGGCTGTCGCCGATGATCGCGGCGCTCAGGCAGGCGGGTATCGGCGTGTCGTTGTTTGTCGACCCGGACTTGCGGCAGATCGAGGCTGCGGCGGCGCTCGGAGCGGATTTCGTCGAGATCCATACCGGCGCCTGGGCTAACCTGGCGGACAAGGATTTCGCCGAGAGAGACGTGAGGGGCGTCGATTCCCCGCGCGCGATCGAGCCGGCCGACCTGAAGCCCGGCCCAGCCGCACAGGCGGAGCTGCGCAGGATCCGCGACGCGGTGAGGGCCGCGCGCGCGGCCGGTCTGAAAGCCAACGCGGGACACGGCCTCAACTACGTCAACGTCGGTCCGATCGCGGCGCTCAGGGGAGTGCAGTGGCTGCATATCGGCCATGCGATCGTCGCGCGCGCGCTCGCGGTCGGGATGGGGCGAGCGGTGGCCGAAATGCGCGCGCTGGTCGAGGCGCCGGCCCCGGCCGCGCGGCGCACGCGCGCCGCCGCCGGCTCGCGGATGCGGCGGCGCTGAAGGATGACGCCCGCGTGAAACTGCTGAGCGCCGCGCAAAGCCGCGAACTCGATCGGCTGAGCCAGGAGAAGTACGGGGTCGCCTCGTATGCGCTGATGACGCGCGCGGGCGAGGCGGTGGCCGCCGCCGTGCTCCGCCGCTTCGGCCATGCGGCGCATCGGGGCGTCCTGATCGTCGCCGGCAAGGGGAATAACGGCGGCGACGGGATGGTCGCGGGTCGCGCATTGATTGCCGAGCAGGTGCCGGTGCGTGCGATCCTGCTCGCGCGCGCGTGCGAGCTCAAAGGCGACGCGGCGCGCGCGCACGCCGAATTCGCGGGCGCCGGTGGCAGCGTGAGCGAGGTCAACGACGAAGCCGGACTGGCGCGCTCGACGCTCGGGCAAGGAGGCGTAATCATCGACGCGCTTTTCGGCACCGGGCTCAACGCCGCGGTAAGCGGGCTCGCACGCCGTGCGATCGAGCGCGTCAACGACAGCGGCGTGCCGCTGGTTGCGGTCGATATCGCATCGGGCGTGAACGCGGACAGCGGCGCGATCATGGGCGTCGCCGCACGCGCGTCGCTGACCGTGACCTTCGGGTTCGCCAAGTTCGGTCACGTTTCCTATCCGGGAGCGGAGTTCTGCGGAGAGCTGGAAATCGCCGAGATTGGGTTCGCGCCCGCGGCCGTGGCCGAGATTGCACCCGGCGGAAAATATTTCGACAGCGCTGAAGCGCGGTCGCTGGTGCGCGCGCGCCCGCGCAACTCGCACAAGGGCAACTACGGACACCTGATGGTAATCGCGGGCAGCCGCGGCAAGTCGGGCGCCGCCATTCTCGCCGCACGCGGCGCGCTTCGCATGGGCGCGGGGCTGGTCACGGCTGCGATCCCGGATGCGATCGGCGCCACGGTCGCCGCCGGGGCGGCTGAGCTGATGACCGAGCCGATCGCGGATCGCGACGGCCATTTCGACGGCGAACACGCGCCGCGCGTGCTCGCCCGGTTGCTCGAGGGCAAGGACGCGCTCGCGGTCGGCCCGGGAATCGGGCTGAGCGACGACACCTGCGCGCTGATGGAATGGCTGGTCGCAGAGGGCGCGGCGCCGCATCGCCCGATGCTCATCGATGCCGACGGTCTCAACGCGCTCGCGCGCCTTGGCGCGGCGCGGCTGCGGCACGCGGCGGGAGCGGTCGTGCTCACGCCGCATCCGGGCGAAGCCGCGCGCCTGCTTTCGATGAGCGCCGGCGAGGTCAACGCCGATCGCATCGGTGCGGCGCGCCGCCTGGTGAATCTGACCGGCGCGACGGTGCTGCTCAAGGGCGCGCGTACGATCGTCGCGGGCGCGGGCGGCGAGGTCTATGTCAACGCGAGCGGCAATCCGGGGATGGCGACGCCGGGCATGGGCGACGTGCTGTCCGGGATCGTGGGCGCCCTGATGGGCCAGGGGCTGGCGCCGCTCGACGCGCTCGCCTTCGGCGCGTTCGTGCACGGCCATGCCGCCGACCGCCTGGCGACGCGCATCGCGCCCGTGGGTTATCTGGCCGGCGATCTTGCCGACGAGTTGCCCGCCGCGCTGGCGGCGCTAAGCGCGTGAATCAGGATTGCTTGCGTCCGAGGGTCGGGCAGGCGCAGGCTTAGATCGGATGACGCTGGTAATCGAAAGCCACTCGGCGCACGAGACCAAGACCTGGGGCCGGCGGCTCGCCTCGCTGCTCGAGGGCGGCGAGCTGCTCGGATTGATGGGCGACCTGGGCGCGGGCAAGACCTGTTTTATCAAGGGCCTGGCGCGGGGACTCAATCTGCGCGAGGCCGACATCCTGAGCCCGACCTTCACCATGATCCAGGAGCATCGCGGGCGCATGCCGCTTTACCACATCGACCTGTACCGGCTGGAACAGGCCGGGCTCGACGACATGGGGTTGCGCGAATATCTCTTCAGCAGCGGCGTGGCCGCGGTGGAATGGTTCGAGCGTCTGCGCGAGGCGGACGAGTTGGAAGTGCTCTCAGTGCGTATCAGTTACCTGGGCCCGAGCGCGCGGCGGATCGAATTCGCCGCCGCCGCTGACCGCTATCAACGTCTGCTGGAACTCCTGCGCTCGCGCTTCGTCTGAGCGGGATCGGGTTTGCGGCGGCCCGCGGCGGCTGTAAACCCGCCTGAAAGCCCTCTGGTCCGGGCCGGCTATTGCCGCCATAATAACGGTTTACGCCGCGATCTATCGGCGGCGGCGGCACAGTGGCGCTAATCGTACAGAAGTATGGCGGAACCTCGGTCGGTTCAATCGAGCGGATCAAAACCGTGGCCAAACGCGTGGCGCGCGCGCGCGCCGGCGGCGACGCGATCGTGGTCGTAGTTTCGGCGATGGCGGGTGAGACCAATCGGCTGTTCAAGCTCGCCGCGGAACTGTGCGATGCGCCCAACGCGCGCGAGACCGACGTGCTGGTCGCGACCGGCGAGCAGGTTTCAGCGGCTCTGCTGGCAATTCGCCTGCAGGCGCTCGGCTATCCGACCGTCTCCTTCCTGGCGCATCAGCTCAAGCTCGCGACCGACTCCAACCATGGCAACGCGAAGATCCGTTCGGTCGACGCCAAGCGGTTGACCGAGGCGCTGAGCGGCGGAAATATCGCGGTCGTGGCCGGCTACCAGGGCGTCGATCCCATGGGCGACATCACCACGCTCGGGCGCGGGGCTTCGGACCTGACGGCGGTCGCGCTTGCGGCCGCGCTCAAGGCGGACGCCTGCGAAATCTACACCGACGTCGAGGGCGTATTCACCGCCGACCCCAACGTTTGTCCGCGCGCGCGCAAGCTCGCGCGCATCTCGTACGACGAGATGATGGAGATGGCGGGGCTGGGGGCGAAGGTGCTCCAGTTGCGCTCGGTCGAACTCGCGCGGCGCTACCGCGTGCCGCTGGTGGTGCGCTCCAGCTTCAGCGAGGCCGAGGGCACCTGGGTCGGCGAGGAGGACAAGCAGATGGAAGAAGTGATGGTGTCGGGCGTCACGCTCGACCAGAATCAGAGCAAGATCACGCTCGCCGGAGTGGCCGACCGGCCTGGACTGGCGGCGCGCATTTTCGGCCCCATCGCCGAGGCCGGCATCGTGGTCGATATGATCATCCAGAACGCCAGCGCTGACGGCCGCACCGACGTCACGTTCACGGTCGGCCGCGACGATCTGCGCCGTGCGCTCGAGCTGTGCCGGATGATGACGGCCGAGGTCGGCGCGATGGGCGTGCGCCACGAGGACCAGGTCGCGAAGGTGTCGATCGTCGGGCTCGGCATGCGCACGCACGCCGGCGTGGCCGCGCGCATGTTCCGCGTGCTCGCCGACGAAGGCGTCAACATCGAGATGATTGCGACTTCGGAGATCAAGATTTCCGTGGTGGTCAACGCCAAGTACGGCGAGCTGGCGATGCGGGCGCTGCACGACGCATTCTTGGGCAGGGATTCCAACGCGGCTTCGGCCGAGTCGGTTTAGAACAGATGGCGGCAAACAGGAAGATCCAGATCTACGACACCACGCTGCGCGACGGATGTCAGTCGGAGGACGTTTCGCTCACGGTCGAGGACAAGCTCGAAATCGCCGAGCGCCTCGACGATCTCGGCATCGACTACATCGAGGGCGGCTGGCCCGGCTCGAACGAGCGCGATGCCGCGTTCTTCCGCGAGGTCAAGAAGCTGCGCCTGCGGCATGCGAAGATCGCGGCCTTCGGCGCGACTCGGCGCGCGGGCGCGCGCGCCTCCGCGGATCGCAACCTGGCGCTGCTGCTGCGCGCGGAAACGCCGGTGGCGACGGTGGTCGGCAAGACCTGGGACATGCACGTGCGCGAAGCGCTGCGCATCTCGAACCAGGCCAATCTCGACATCCTGCACGACACCATCGCCTACCTGAAGCGCCACGTCGACGAGGTCATCTTCGACGCGGAGCATTTCTTCGACGGCATCGCCGCCAACCGCGAATTCGCGCTGGCCTGCCTGCGCGCGGCCGATTCGGCCGGCGCCAACCTGATCGCGCTGTGCGACACCAACGGCGGCCGCCTGCCGCACGAGATCGAGGCCGGCGTGCGCGCGGCGATCGAAAGCGTGCGTTGCCCGATCGGCATCCATCCGCACAACGACTGCGAGGTCGCGGTGGCCAACGCGATTGCCGGCGTGCGCAGCGGGGCGGTCCAGGTGCAGGGCACGATCAACGGCCTCGGCGAGCGCTGCGGCAACGCCAACCTGGTGTCGATCATTCCCGACCTGCAGCTCAAGCTCGGCTATCAGTGCGTGCCGCCGGCCAAGCTCAAGCTGCTGCGCGAAGTTTCGATGCTGGTGTACGAGCTGGCCAATATCACGCCCCACATTCGCCAGCCCTACGTCGGGCACAGCGCCTTCACGCACAAGGCGGGCCTGCACGTCTCGGGCATCCAGCGCAGCGTGCACACCTACGAGCACATCGACCCGGCGGCGGTCGGCAACGATCGCCACGTGGTGCTGTCCGAGCTGTCGGGCCGCGCCAACATTCTCTACAAGAGTAAGGAGTTCGGCCTCGCGATCGAGCCGAACAACGAAAAGATCGGCCTGCTGCTGGACGAACTGAAGCGGCTCGAGGCGCTGGGTTACACCTTCGACGGCGCCGACGCCTCGTTCGAGCTGCTGATGCTGCGCACGCTCGGCTTCGCGCGCGATCACTTCCGCTTCGTCAGCTTCCGCGTTTTCGACGACAAGTGGCACGAGGATCACACCCCGTTCAGCGAGGCGGTGGTGGTGATCGAGGGGCCCGACGGCGTGCGCACGCGCAACGCGGCGACCGGCAACGGGCCGGTGAATGCGCTCGACTCGGCGCTGCGCGGCGCGCTGGTGCCCTATTATCCGGCGCTCGAGGCGATGCAGCTTGCGGACTACAAGGTGCGCGTGCTCGACAACGGCGCCGGCACTGCGGCCCGGGTGCGCGTGCTGATCGAGTCTACCGACGGCCATCGCCGCTGGGGCACGGTCGGGTTGTCCAGCAACGTGGTCGAGGCGAGCTGGCAGGCGCTGCTCGATTCGGTCGAATACAAATTGCACAAAGACGCGGCCGGTCCGCGCGCGGTCAAGCACCCGCCGGCCGCCAACGGCGCGCGCCACGTCGGCCGCGCGACCATGCGCGACGGCGCGCCGACAAGGGGATAAGCCATGGCTCTACCGAGTACCGCCAACGGCCGAGTCGAGCCGGAGCAGCCGATCGGCGTGTGGAGCCGCATGCGCGAGGACGTTCAGGCGGTCTTCGAACGCGACCCGGCCGCGCGCAGCGCGCTCGAAGTGGTGCTCGCGTATCCGGGGCTGCATGCGATCTGGATGCATCGCATGGCGCACTGGCTCTGGCTGCGCCGGCTTTACCTGCTCGGCCGGCTGCTCAGCGAGTTCGCGCGCTGGATAACCGGCATCGAGATCCATCCCGGCGCGACCATCGGACGGCGCCTGTTCATCGATCATGGCATGGGCGTGGTGATTGGTGAGACCGCCGAGATCGGCGATGACGTGCTCATCTACCAGGGCGTGACGCTCGGCGGCACCAGCCTGAAAAAAGAGAAACGCCACCCGACCATCGAGGATCACGTGATGATCAGCGCGGGTGCCGCGGTCATCGGTCCGGTGCGGATCGGTCGCGGCAGCCGGATCGGCGCCGGCGCGGTGGTCGTCTCTTCGGCGCCGCCGTATTCGACCATCGTCGGCATCCCGGGCAAGGTGATCGAGGGCGAGAGCACGCGCCAGGACGTGGCTGGGCTGGACCACGTGCATCTGCCCGACCCGGTAGCGCGCGCGATGCAGCTTCTGATGGACAAGATGGAGCGCATTGGCGTGCGCGTCGAGGAACTCGAAGAGCGCCAGGATTGCCTCGAGGACAAGCTCAACCCGGCGGCCGCGAGCGGTTCGAGCGAAGCGCCGCGGTCCGCGCCCGCCACCGAAGCGCTGACTTCGATCAAGAACCGCTGACCGGTCCCGCGCGACGGCTCCAGGGCGCCGCATCCGGCGCCCGAGCATCGCGCTCTTGCACCAGCTACGGCTTGAGCGCGAGGCGGCTTTCGCTGATCTCACCCGCCGTGGTGATGCGGCCGAGATAGGTCGGCCCGCCGATCACCCATCGCTCGGTGAACGTAAGGGTTCCGTCGTGGCGCGCCAGCAGCCCGGTTACGTCCGCGCCCCGCGGCAGCGGAAAGACGGTCGCCACGCCGGAGGTGGTGACGCGGACAATCGCGCCGGCGCTCGAACCGGGGGCGGCGCCCGCGTGATTGACGGCGATCCATAGATTGCGGTCGGAGCCGACGGCGATTCCCTGGTACTGCCCGCTTAGCGGAAGCGTGAATTCCGTTACCTCGCCCGCGGGCGTGATGCGCGCGAGGCGGTTGCTGAAGTTCAGCGTGAACCAGACATTGCCGTCGGGACCGCCGGTAATCTGCGCGGGCAGGGCGTTCGCGCGCCGAAGCCGATACTCGAAGACCTTGCCATCGAGCGCAACCCGCCCGATCCTTGCCACCGGCGATTCGGTGAACCACAGGCTGCGTTCGGGCCCGCTCGCGATAGTCGCAGGCCCGGTTCCATGCTCGGGCAGCGGAAACATCGTGATCGCGCCGGCCATCGTCAGCCGGCCGACGGCGACGGCTCCGGCGGGATTGGCGCCCTCCCAGGCGGTGAACCACAGGTTGCCGTCCGGCCCCAGGGCCAGGCCCTCGGGCACCCACGTGTTGGGAAGGTCGTAGAGCGTGCTTGCGCCGGCGGGCGTGGTGCGAATGAAACTGCCCGCGATGCCTCCTGCGCCGCCCATGACGCCGACCATCCAGAGATTGCCGTCGGGCGCGCTGACGATGCTTGCGGCGAAGCTGACCGGCGGCAGCTTTATCTCCGTGACTTTGCCGGTGGCATCGATCGATCCGATCTTGCCGATACCCAGGATCGTAAACCACAGGTTGCCCCGGCTGTCCTCGGCCAGTGACGAGGGCTGGATCACCGCGCCCTGCGGGAGTGCGGGCGGCGGCGGCGGCGGGGGGGGTGGCGGCGGATTCTCGACCACGCATCCCGCGGCGATTGCGATGGCGGCGAGGCACGACGCGATCATCGCCGCGATTCGGATTGGCCGGGTTGTGGCCGCGGTCCTCATTCGACGGCAGGCTCAGAGCTTGTGACCGAAGTTGGCGCCCATCAGATACTCGTGTGCGCCGCGGATCGGCCGGCCCTCGCGCAGCCGCGCGAAACCGAACGGCCGCAGGTCAACGGTCTTTGCACTGCCGTCCACGATCAGTTCGGCCATCGCGGCGCCCACCGCCGGAGCGGTTTTGAAGCCGGTGCCGCTGAAGCCCGCCGCCGCAAACAGGCCATCGACGCCGGGCACGGGTCCCATCACGGCGCGCGAATCGGGGCTGACGTCGTAGATTCCGGCGTGTCCGCGCGAGTATCCGGCGCCTTCCAGGGCGGGCACGCGATGAGCCAGGCGTTCGGCGACTTCGGTCACAAAGTCGGCATCGTTGTCCTCGCGGAAGCTGTCGGGATCGGGCTCGTACTCGGCCTTGACGTCGCCGAGCCCGATCAGCGTCTCGGCGCCGCCCTGCGGACGGAAATAGCTTCCCGAGATCGTGTCGATACATCCGCAGTGGCGCAGGTCGGCGGGGCGCTTGAAGAACGCGATCTGCGCCCGTTCGGCGCGAATCCCGATCGCCGCTCCCAGCGGCCGCAGCAGCCGATCGGTCCACGGGCCGGCGACGACGCAGACCGCATCCGCCGAATGACAAGCGCCGGCCGCGTCAATCGCGCCGCGCGCGCGTCCGCCCGAGGCATCTATCGCGGCGATCGGCGTGCTCAGCCTGAAGACCGCTCCCGCGCGGGACCCTGCCTCGGCCAGCGAGCGCGTGGTCGCCACCGGGTCGGCATAGCCGCTTTGCGGCTCGTAGGCGGCGAGCGCGACGTCGTTCACGTTCAGCGCCGGTTCAAGGCGATGAAGCTCGGCGGGCGCGACCGCCTCGGTATCGACGCCGAGCGCGCGCAGCATCGCGATATTCGCGCGCAGCCGCTCGAGGTTGGGCGGTCCAACCACGATTGCGAAGCCGGTGCGCACGAAACCGCAGCCGCGTCCTTCGGCGTCGCGTCCGACCATCTCTTCCCAATGGGCGAAGTAGCCGAGGCTCTTCCACGCGAGCTCGGCCTCGGGCGCGAACGTATAGTGCATCCTGAGCAGCGCTCCAGAGCGCGCCGACATCCCGGCGCACACCTGATCGCCCTTGTCGAACACGGTCACTCGCGCGCCCAGTCGCGCAAGATGCAGGGCCAGGCTGCATCCCACCACTCCCGCGCCAATCACGATAACCTGAGGCTTGTCCATCGATTGCCGGCTGCGCGACGGACTTTTGTCCGCCGACCCGGTAGGCTAAGTTATTCGTTCGCCTTGGGCCTATCAAACCCGTATGCGCATTTATCTCGACTATAACGCCGGCGCGCCGCTGCGGCCCGAGGTGCGCGCCGCAATCGCCCGCCTGTGCGATGCGGATGCGGCGAACCCCGCCGCGGTCCATCATAGCGGCCAGCGCGCACGCCGCGCGCTCGAACAGGCGCGCGCCCAGGTGGCGCAGCTCATCGGCGCCGACCCGCGCGAGATCGTCTTCACCAGCGGCGGCACCGAATCGAACAACCTCGCCATCGCGGGCGCCGCGCAGGCGCATCCCGCGCGCCGCATCGTCACTTCCGGCATCGAACATTCGTCGATTCTCGCGCCGCTCGAGGCTCTCGCGCGGCTCGGCCGCGAGGTAGTCTACGTCGCGCCGGATCGCGAGGGACGCATCGCACCCGAGGCCGTAGCCGACGCGCTCGACGCTCCCGCGTCGCTGGTCTCGATCGGGCTTGCCAATGCCGAGGTCGGCGCGGTGCAGGAAGCGGCTGCGATGGCCGAGCCGGCCGCGCGCGCAGGGGCGCTCTTTCATCTCGACGCCGCGCAGGCGGTCGGCCGCATCGCCGTGCGCGTGCGCGATCTGCGGTGCGACCTGATGACGCTTAGCGGTCACAAGCTGGGCGCGCCGGCGGGAATCGGCGCGCTGTACGTGCGCGACGGAGTCGCGATCGCGCCCGCGCTGCTGGGCGGTCCGCAGGAATCCGGGTTGCGCGCCGGGACGCCGAATCTGCTTGGCGCGGTCGCGCTCGGCGCGGCGGTCGAGGCCGTGTCTGCCGCGCTCGAGGAGGAATCGGCGCGTGTGGGCGCGCTCTCGGAGCGCCTGCTGGCTCTTCTGCGCGCCGCGATCCCGGGCTTGCGCCTCAACGGTCCGCGCTCGAACCGGGTTTCCAATACGCTCAATCTGACTTTCCCCGGCGTGCTCGGGGAGAGCATGCTGATCGCGCTCGATCTCGAGGGCGTCGAAGTTTCAATGGGTTCGGCGTGCGCGGCCGGCGCCGTCGAGCCGTCGCACGTGCTGCTGGCGATGGGCCTTGGGCGCGAGGCCGCGCGCAGTTCGCTGCGTGTGAGTCTCGGATGGAACACCCGCGCCGCCGACATCGAGCGCGCGGCGGAGATTATCGCGCGCGTATGGCGAAGGGTCAGGGCGGCCGAGCCGGCCGATAGCGATGCCGCCAACGGCGGCGGCTCGCGCGGCGCGGATAGCTCGGCGGAGGCGGCGCGATGAGCGCGCGGGTGCTGGTCGCGATGTCCGGCGGCGTGGACAGCGCGGTCGCCGCCGCGATCCTGCGCGAACGCGGCTACGACGTGGTCGGCGTGGCGATGCGACTTGCGCCGGAGCCGGCGGCGGGCGCGCGCCGGCGCGCGTCCTGCTGCTCGGCCGATGACTTTGAAGATGCGCGCCGCGTAGCCGAGCGCATGGATTTCCCATTCTACGTGATCGACATGCGGGCCGAATTCGGCGCGCGCGTGATCGACAATTTCGTTGCCGAATATCTGGCGGCGCGCACGCCCAACCCGTGTGTCATGTGCAATCGCGAGATCAAGTTCGCGCGCCTGTTCGAGCGCGCCGCGGCGCTGGAGGCCGACTACGTGGCGACCGGCCATTACGCGCGCATCGAGCGCGACGCGCTCGGCCGCTACCATCTGCTGCGCGCCGCCGATCCGGCCAAGGACCAGTCCTATTTTCTGTTCACGCTCGGGCAGCAGGAGCTTAAGCGCGCGCTCTTCCCGCTCGGCGCGATGACCAAGGGCGAGGTGCGCGCGCGCGCCCGCGCGCTCGGGCTCGCCAACGCGGACAAGCCCGAGAGCCAGGAAATCTGCTTCGTCCCCGACGGCGACTACGCGCGCTTCGTCGAACGCGCGGCGCCGGCCGAGCGCCTGCGCCGGGGCCGCATTGTCGACAGCGCGGGGCATACGCTGGCAACGCACGCCGGCGTGCATCGTTTCACCGTGGGTCAGCGCCGCGGGCTCGGCGTGAGCGCGCCGGCGCCGCTCTACGTGCGCGAGATTCGAGCGCAAAGCGGCGAGGTAGTAGTCGCTCCGCGCGCCGGGCTCGGCGCGGCCGGGCTGCTCGCGTGCGATATCAGACTGGTTGATCCGGCCGCCGCCGGCGCCGCGCCGATCGCTATCGATGCGCGCATCCGTTATCGGCATCCGACGCTGCCGGCGACGCTGGCGCTGGAGGAGCCCGGGCGCGCCCGCGTCACCTTCGTCAACCGCGAGGGGCCCGCGGTCACGCCCGGACAGGCATGCGTCTTTTACCGCGGCGATGAGGTCGTGGGCGGCGGCTTTATCGAGCGCGCGCTGTGAGGCCGGACTGATGCGGTTTGCGATCGCCACGCTCGGATGCAAGGTCAACCAGTACGACTCGGCCATGATCGAGGCGCGGCTTGGCGCGCGCGGCATCGCGCGCTGCGATTTCGACCAGCCCGCCGACGTGTACATCGTCAACACCTGCACCGTGACCGACCGCGCCGACGCGGAAAGCTTGCGCCTGGCGCGCCGCGCGCGCCGTCTTAATCCGCGCGCGCGGGTGGTGATGACCGGATGCCTGGCGCAGGCCAATCCCGCGGCGCTGGCCGCCGCGCGCGAGGTCGACGCGGTGGTCGGACTCGGCCGCCCCGGCGATCTCGAGCGTGCCGTGCTGGGCGAAACGGCAGAGCGCGTGATGGTCGCGAATCTGCGCAAGGAGCGCGCCGCGATCGAGCTGGGCGCGGTGGCACTCGAGGGCCGCACGCGCGCGTTTCTCAAGCTGCAGGAGGGATGCGATCAGTTCTGCAGCTTCTGCATCGTCCCGACCTCGCGCGGAACCTCACGCAGCGTCGCACCCCGGCGCATCTTCGAGGCGCTCGACGGCCTTGCCGCCGCGGGCTTTCGCGAGGCGATCCTCACCGGCGTGCATCTCGGCGGTTACGGGCGCGACCTCGACCCGCCGGTCGGTCTCGAGCGGCTGCTCGAAATGATCGCCGAGCGCTCGCCGATCGGACGCATCCGCCTGAGCTCGCTCGATCCCGAGGAGCTGAGCGACGAAATTGTGCGCATCGTCAGCGCCAGCGACAAGTTCTGCCCGCACCTGCATCTGCCGCTGCAGGCGGGCGACGACGCGACGCTGCGGCGGATGCGGCGGCGCTATGATGTTGCGCACTTCGCGGACCGGGTCGAGCGAATCCTGGCGGCGATGCCGTCGGCGGCGATCGGCACCGACTTGATCGCCGGCTTTCCGGGCGAGACCGCCCGCGACTTCGACCGCTACTTTAATTTTGTCCAATCGCTTCCGCTTGCCTACTTTCACGTCTTCCCATACTCGGTGAGGGCGGGGACGACCGCAGCCAAGCTCCCACGCAAAGTCGCGGCGGGAGAGATCAAGCGCCGGGCCGCGCTGCTGCGCGAGCTGGGCGAGGGCAAGCGCCGGCAGTTCGTCGAACGGTTTTGCGGATCGACTCTTAAAGTATTGCTTGAAGAACGCGGCACGGATGGCAGGCTGAAGGGATACAGCCGCAACTATATCCGCGTGCTGGTGGAGGGCGGCGAATCACTTGCCAACGACGAAGTTGACGTGGTGGCATCGCGCCTCGAGGGCGCTGCCCTCGTTGCGCAGCTTGCTGCGCCCCCGGGCGGCCGCACCGCCGGCGCCATCGCCACGATCTGAAGAGCAGCGCGCCGAGCTCGAGCGGCGTCTCAATTACACTTTTCAGCGACCCGAGTTGCTGCGCATCGCGCTCACGCATCCGAGCGCCGTGGTCGGCGCCGAACTGCACTACGAACGGCTCGAGTTCCTGGGTGATGCGGTGCTCGACCTGGCGATCGCCGACCTGCTGATGCGACAGTTGCCCGAGGCCAAGGAGGGTGTGCTGTCGAAGGAGCGTGCGTCGATCGTCAACGGACGCACGCTGGCGGCCAAGGCGCAGGAGATCGGGCTCGGGCGCGCGCTCAGGCTGGGCAAGGGCGAGGAGAAAAGCGGCGGACGCGAGAAGGTATCCATCCTCGCGGCCTCGTTCGAGGCGGTGATCGGCGCGATCTATACCGATGCCGGCCTCGGGCCGGCGCAGCAGGTGGTCGAGGAGCTGTTCGCGGGCGATATCGGCGGCCCGTCGGCCGAGCGCGATTACAAGACCGAGCTGCAGGAGATCGCCTATCGCCGTTTTCGCAGCCAACCGGTGTACGAGCTGGTGTCCTCGCGCGGCCCGGATCACGCCAAGATGTTCACCACCCGCATTCGGATCGCCGGTCGCGACCTCGGCGTGGGCGAGGGCGGGAGCAAGAAGCAGAGCGAGCAGGCCGCGGCGCGCGCCGCGCTCGATCGCATCGAGAGTGAAAAGCATGGCGCTCGCTGAGCCGCATCGCGCGGGGTTCGTCGCACTCGGCGGACGCACCAACGTCGGCAAATCGACCCTGCTCAACCGGATGGTCGGGCAGAAGGTTGCGATCGTCAGCCCGCGTCCGCAGACCACGCGCCGGCGCATCATGGGTATCCGGTCGGATCCCGACGCGCAGATCATCTTTCTCGATACCCCGGGATTGCATCGGCCGCGCACCGCGCTCGACCGGCACATGGTCGAAATCGCGCGCCGCAGCCTCGGCGAAGGCGAGATCGTGCTCGGCGTGGTCGAGGCGCGCGCGCCCCTTGCCGAAGGCGATCGCGAGTTTCTCGCCGAAATGCGCGAACTCAGGGCGCCGCGCGCGCTCGCGCTGAACAAGATCGATCGCGTTTCGCGCGCCGACCTGTTCGCCGCGGTCGCGCAATGCGGACGCGAGCTGCCCGAGGCCGAAGTCGTGCCGGTGAGCGCGCTGAAGGCGCACAATATCGACGAGCTGGTTGCCGTACTCAAGCGGATGCTGCCCGTGAGCCCGCCTCTGATGCCCGAGGACGAGTACACCGATCAGAGCGAACGGAGCATCGCCGGCGAGATCGTGCGCGAGAAGGTCTTCCGCGCGATGCGCGAGGAGGTCCCGTTCTCGACCGCGGTCACGGTCGAGAATTTCGTTGTCGAGGGGGAGGGTCCGCTCCTGCGCATCGAGGCGACGATCGTGGTGGCGCGCGAAGCGCACAAGGCGATGCTGATCGGCGCCGGCGGCCGGCAACTCAAGCGCATCGGCACGGCGGCGCGACTGGAACTCGAGAAGATTTTCGCCGCGCGCGTCTTCCTGCACTTGCTGGTCAGGGTCGAGAAGGACTGGACCCGCAATCCGCGTAAGATCGCGGAGCTCGGCCTGTGACCGCGTTGCGCCGCGATCGCGGGCGCGCGGGCGCGCTCGCCGGCCTGCCCATGGGCGCGCCGCGCGTGGTGCTGGTCGGGCGCGCCAACGCCGGCAAATCGACCATGTTCAACCGCATCGCGCGCGGCCGGCGCGCGATCGTCAGCGCGATTGCCGGCACCACGCGCGACATCAACGTCGCGCCCGCCGAGCATCGCGGACGCGACTTCTTCATCGTCGACAGCGGCGGGCTCGAACTCGGCGGACGCGAACGCCTGAGCGAACGGGTCGTCGAAGGCGCGCTCGGCGCGGTTGCGCTCGCCGACCTCGTCGTTTTTGTCATCGACGGCAGCGCCGGGCTCGCCCCCGGCGATCGCGAAGCGGTCGCGCTGATCCGCGAGACCGGACGTCCGATGATCGCCGCGGTCAACAAGATGGACCGCGCGGGTATGGAGTCGGCCGCGGCCGAATATTATGCGCTCGGCATCTCGCCGACGCTGCTCGTCTCGGGCGCCCACGGACGCGGCGTCGAAGAGCTGCTCGACGAGGTCGTCGCGCGCCTGCCGCCGGCCGAAGCGGCGCCCCTGCGGCCTCCCGACCTGCGGCTTGCGCTGATCGGCCGGCCCAACGTCGGCAAGTCGTCGCTGCTCAACCGGCTGGCCGGCTTCGAGCGCGCAATCGTGGACATGACTCCCGGCACCACGCGCGATCCGGTCGACTTCCGGCTCGCTGCCGCCGACCGCGATGTGCTGGTGGTCGATACTGCCGGAATCCGGCGACCGGCCCGGGTCGAGGGCGAACTGGAACATTCTTCGGTCGGCCGCGCGATCGAGACCGTTCGACGCGCCGATGTGCTCGTGCTGGTGGTCGATGCGACCGAGGGCGTCACCGACCAGGACGCGCGTCTGGCGAGCCTGGTCGAGCGCGAGGGGCGAGCGCTGGTCGTAGTGTGCAACAAGTGGGACCTCGCGGCCAGGGCGGGGCGGCGTATTGCCGCCTTCAAGCGCGATGCCGAGGCGATGGTGCCGTTCCTCGGTTTCGCCGAGATGTTGTTTACCTCGGCGCTGACCGGCGACGGCGTGGACGGCATCGTTCCGGCCGCGACCCGGGCGGCGGATTCATGGCGCGCGACCTTTCAGACTGCGCATCTCAACCGCATCCTCGCCGAGGCGAGCGCGGCGATGGATCCGCCGATGATCGAGCGCCGGCGGCTTAAGCTGATGTACGTGACGCAGGTTGGCCATGCGCCTCCGCGGCTCGCGTTCTTCGCCAACGTCGAGCGCGGCATCCCGGCGCACTACCTGCGCTTCCTCTCCGCGCGTTTTCGCGCGGCGCTCAAGCTCGTCGGCACGCCGCTCGTGCTCGAGTTCCGCCGCACGGGACGCACGTGGTCTGCGGGCGATGCGCGTGGCAACGCGCGATCCGGCGGAACAGGCGCGAGGACTCGCCGCGCGGCGCCGAAGAAATCAGGCAACTGACCCGAGGTCCGTTGCGGCTTCGTGCCGTGCGAGGAGCGCATCTTGCAGCGGTGCTTTCGATGTGAGAAATTTTTCTGTCCGGCGCGCGCCGTTAGCTCAGCGGATTAGAGCATCAGACTACGGATCTGAGGGTCGGGGGTTCAAATCCCTCACGGCGCGCCAGTGCGTCAGCCATTTTCCAGCCTCCTGACCGAGCGACGCGTCGCCCGGCGTCACATAGTGCGCTTTGTGCTTTGACCTTTCGGGTGCTCCCTGAAACAGGTCAAAGTTGACGCCCTGGATCAGTATCGATCGCTTACCTGGATGATCTGCGTGCGACGGCGGCTCATGGCGGCGTCGGCGACGCCCTCCGGTCTCAGCTCTGGCCGGGTCAATGGGAAGGCAGCCAATCGCGCCTCGTTGGCGCCTCATTGAGGGGGGGCCGCTTTCAGTTTCATCATGGAACTAAAATTGCGGAAGAGCTGAGGCCATCGTTCGCGGTGGTTGCCGGCCGGACTCTACCCGGGTCCCCACTCGTGCGCTTCGGCGACCGTAGAGCAGCTTCCGAGCGTGAGATCCGGGGTCAGAGTTTTCCTCGTGGCGCGGCAGAATTCAGAGCAAATCAGCAAAATCACTGACCCAGAGAACGACGGCTCCGCTCGGGCTTGGACTTTTCGGGTCAGCCTGGGTTTGGTGTCTCAGAGTCTATTCTGCAATTCGTAGGCGACGTTTTGAGCTTCACTGCATTCTTTCAACAAAATAGGCGATATTTCCGGATATTTATTTTCAGAAAATAATGAAAATTCTGTGTACAGATTGATAAACAATAGAGTTGTAAAATGAAGTGAACATGAGCTATGAAAAACTGGTAAAGCTAAACTGGTCAGATGATCGGCATTTCATGGATGCACAAGACCATGACAAAGTGTAAACAGAAGTCATTACATCAAAAAGATAAGATTAAGAAGGTCTGGCATAAACCGACGATCTCCGACTACGGTCATGTGTCGGAGCTAACAGCCGGAACCGTCGGTTCGCACACGGACAAAGGGCACTGCTCGAATCATCATGGCGGCGGCTGAGCCGCCACATCGCATCTCTCGATCAGGCTCGATCGAGAGACCGTGTCAGGGGCGCAAAAGTTCGATCGATCCGCGTTCGGCGAATGCGTATGTCCCGATGCGTATGTCTCGGGCGCGCGCGCTCGCGGTTGCAGGCTTGCGCGCGCGTGGCAACGGGTGCGTCGACCTGCCTCCAGGATGAGGCCCGTCGGAATGCATCGGCCGAGACGCGCAAACGAGCGAAGCGGAAGACTCGATCCTTGATTGAAAATCGAGCTTGCGGATGTGGGCCGAGAAGCGAGCGGATGCGCGCTCCGGTCGTTTCGCGCTTCCTCCTCGCGGGCTTCAGAACATGCCCGGGGCCAACCGCCAGCGCACCCGTTGTCGGTAGGCCAGGTATTGCGGATCGCGAGCGAGCAATTCTTCCTCGAGCGCGATACGCCAGACCATGAACGGGATCGTGAGCGCCACCAACGCGACATTGCGGATGCTGGGGGCGGCTAGCGACGTACCCAATGCGCTCAGCAGCCAGGCCGCGTACACCGGATGGCGAATCATTCGAAAGGGACCGCGCACCACGAGGCCGCGGTTGGCCGGGAGCAATCCGAAACGACGGCCCAGGTAAAGCCATCCGATCAGCATCAGCGAGAGACCAGTCGCCTGAAGGATCACGCCGGTTGCCTCCAGCGTCGGCCAGTTCGTAGCGGTGAAGCGCGTCGCCGGGCGCATCAGGAGCGGCAGCACCATCATCGCCGTCACCGAGACCAGCGCCTGGTAATCGGTTCGGGCTTCGCGCGGCGCCAGCCGCGTCAACGACAGCACGGCCATCGTCAGCGCGGCGGCGGTCCAGATCCAGGCGGAGAGATTCGCGCGCCAGTCTTCCGACGTTGTCGACAGCAACTGCGGCCACCAGGGCACCAGAGTCGCCACGAACGTTGCCGCTACGCCAAGATTGGCCGCGGCGTGAAGCAGATGGGATTGGCGCGACCGGCCCGGCCTCACTGGCGCACGGCGCGGGTCGCCCGAAGCTGCGACCGTGGCTGGTAAGCGCTCCACGGGAAAATCACGCTGCGATTGAGGATCATCTGCCAAGGCTAATAGCAGCAAACCGTTGACCGGGAAACGACACAGCCCGGGTACGGACCACGGACTTTCGGTCACGCAAGCGGATCGGGAGCCGGGTTCGGCTGTAGGTATTCGAGCCAGTTGAGCGTAGGATGATGGGTTCACGCGGCAGCTTCCGCGTCGCCGATGCGCTCCGCACCAATCGCAGAGCCATCGGAAAATCCAAAGCATGTCGCCCGAGCAGAAAAACCTGGCCGAGCAGGGAGCCGCCGCGCTCGCAGGCGCGCCTTTCGACCGCAGCGACGCGCAGGACGGCGGCGGCGCCAGCGTGCTGCGCGGCATCACGCGGCGTTATTACGCGATGTGGTGGGGGTATGCTTTCGCCGGCGGCTTTCTCTACGGAATCTATCCGCTGTTCCTGCGCTCGCGCGGGCTCGATCAGTTCGAAATCAACAGCGTGCTCGCGTGTTATTTCGTGGTGATGTTCTTGACCGACGTGCCGACCGGCGCGTTTGCGGACGCGATGGGCCGGCGGCGCTCGTTCGTGCTGGGCTGCGCGACACGCACCGCGGCATTCGCCGTGTACTTCTTCGCCCATCGCTTTGCCGTGTTCGTGGTCGCGGAGTGCATCGATGGGATCGGCACCACGCTGTGCAACGGAGCGATCGACGCGTGGGGCGTGGACGCGCTCGATGCGGCCGGGTTCGCCGGGATCAAGGACCGTCTCTTCTCGCGCATTTCGCAATTGATGAATTTCGGCTTCATGGCCGCCGCGATCATCGGCGCCTACGTCGCCGACATCGATATCGCGGCGCCATGGCTGCTGGGCGCGGCGGGATTTATTCTAGCGGGCGCGGCCGCGTTTCCGCTGATGCGCGAGGATCATCGCGCGGGCCATGGGGCCGCGGCCCTGATCGGCGGATCGGCGCAAATCACGCCCGGCCGGCTCTTCGCGGTGGTGCTCGCACGCGTTGCCGCGGGCCTGCGCCAGGGGCTGCGCGATCGCACGGTGTTGATGCTCAGCAGCGCGAGCGCGCTGACCTTCGCCGCGTGGGCGCCGTACTGGCTCGAATGGCCGCAGATCTTCAACGATCGCTACGGCGTCGGCATCTGGATCGTCGGTTGGCTCTATTGCCTGTTCACGGTCGCGCGGATGCTCGGCGCCGAGGCGGTCGCGCGCATCGGAGTCTCGTCGCGCGATCGCGGCGCGCGCCTGTCGGCGATCGTCGCGGTCGCAAGCCCGCTGCTCTTCGTCGGCGGCGCGATGGCTGAGCGCCCGACCATCGCGCTCGTCAGCCTGTTCGTGATGAACCTGGCGGCGGGCGCGATGCAGCCGCTTACCCAGAGCTGGTTCAACGAGCGCATCGACGCCGCGGATCGCGCGACACTGCTCAGCTTCAACAGTACCTTCGCAACCATGGGCGGCTCGCTGGGCCTGCTCGCCGCCGGACGCGTGGCCGACGTGTTCGGCATTCCGATGGCATGGAAAATGGGCGCGCTGATCCTGATGATGGCAGCGCCGTGCTATTGGACCGTCCGGCACGCGGGCGCGATGCTCGAGCCCGCACCGGCGATTTCCTGAACTGTCTCGAACCGCGCCGGCAAGCGCGATTCGCTTGCGCGCCGGCGCGTGTGAGGTTCAAATGTAGCCGCGTTCAATCTCGGAGCCGCAGGAAATGACTACGCCCAGGGTCGTGATGGCCGGAACCGGATTTGCCGCGGTGCGCCAGTTTCTGCTCGAGGCGCTGCCGGACGCGCGGCTCGATCAGGTCGAGGCGGCGACGCTCAGAACACACGGCCATGTGGCGGACGTGCTGCTGCCGGCGATGTCGCGCATCGACGGCGCCCTGATGGATCGCATCACGGGCCTGCGCCTCATCCAGCAGTGGGGCGCCGGCCTCGAGGGCGTCGATATCGCCGCCGCGACCGAGCGCCGGGTCGCGGTCGCCAACGTGCCGACGGCGGGCACCGGCAACGCGGAGTCGGTCGCGGAGTGGTGCGTGATGGCGGCGATTGCGGTCAGCCGCCGGCTGCCGCTCGCGCAGGAGACGATTCGCAGGGGCGGAACATGGGGTACGCCGCTCGGGCGCACGCTGATGGGCCGCACGGCGGGAATCGTCGGGCTGGGCGGAATCGGTCAGGCACTCGCCGCGCGGCTGCGCCCGTTCGGAATGCGCCTTATCGGTCTGCAGCGCAATCCCGATCCTGCCATTGGAGAGCGCCTCGGCCTGGAATGGGTGGGCGGTCCGGAGCGGCTGCCCGAATTGTTGCGGCAGAGCGACTATTTGTTTCTCTGCGTGCCGCTCAGCGAGCGCACGCGGCAGCTCATCGACAAGTCCGCGCTCGACATGCTGCCGCCCCAGGCTTGTATCGTCAACGCCGCGCGCGGCGGCCTGCTCGATCATCCGGCGCTGTTGCGCGCGCTCGCCGAGGGGCGCCTGATCGGCGCGGGGCTCGACGTCTTCGATCGGGAACCGCTCGAGCCCGGCGCGTCGCTGCTCGCCCGCAACGATGTCATCGCGACCTCGCACATCGCCGGCGTCACCGACGTTTCCTATCGCGGAATCGCGCGCGGCGTGGCGGCGAATATCGTACGCATCATGGCTGGCGAGGCGCCGCACAACTGCGTCAACTGGGACGCGATCGCGCGCTGAACGCTTCACACGCCGGCGAACCAGTCGTAGCCCTGATCCTCCCAGTAGCCGCCGGTGCGATGGGGCAGGAAGTTCACTTCCGTCAGGTACTTGACACTCTTGTAGCCGAGCTTGATCGCCGAATACAGGCGTAGCGGCGCGCCGTGGTCCGGATGCAGCTCGTGGCCGTTCATGCCGTACGCGAGCAGCGTTTGCGGATGCATTGCGCTCGCGAGATCCCACGACGACCAGTAGTTCGCGTCGAACGAACGGAACTCGACGTAACGCACGCGCGGGTCGATCCCGACCCGCCGCGCCAGCTCGCTCACGCGCACGCCCTGCCACGAGGCCACCGCCGACCATCCCTCGACGCAGTGATGCCGCACACGCATCTCGCTGCGCGGCATTGCCTGCAACTGCGCGAGCGTGAAAACTCCCGGCCGCGCGACCATGCCGCCGACCTTGAGCGTCCACACCGCCGGCGCAAGCGGCATCGCATCCGAGATGAAGTAGCGGGGAAACGCATCTTCGGGGGTGAGCGCGCTTGCCGGCTCCTCCGGCGCCAGCCGGGTCGGTGAGAAGAGCAGGCTTTCGAAGTGCTCGTTGACGCGCTGCATGCCCTTGAGAAACGCCGCGACCGGATGGCCGCCCTCGCATCCGCCGAGCAGCGACGCCGCCGCGAACCCGGCGAGTAGCCCGCGCCGCGTAATCGGCTTAGTCACGACCGCCTCCCGTGATCATCGCGAGCAGGTCGCGCGGATGCAGCAGCACCAGCGTGAGATGCGTGAGCACGAAAAGCGCGATCAGCACCAGCCCCAGCAAATGCACAACGCGCGCCGCATCATAGCCGCCGAACAGCGCCAACAGCCAGTGCAGCTGGACCGGCTTGTAAATAACCAGTCCCGAGAGCACCTGCAGCGCGATGATAATCACGATCGAGCTGTACGCGAAGCGCTGCAGCCCGTTGTAAAACTCGGGCGGCGGAGCGGTCCGGCGTACGCGCAGATAGTAGCCCAACATCCTGGCGGCGTTGACGGCGTCGCGCGCCGGCAGGAACATCCGTCGCCGCCACTCGCCGCGTGTGAAAAAATAGGCGAGATAAATCGCGCCGTTCATCACCAGCAGCCACGCGATCGCGAAATGCCATTGCCGTCCGCCGGCGAGCCATCCCCCGAGCCTTGACCATTGCGGCGGAGCGACATCCTGCCACGGGTACCATGCGTATTGCGCGCCTTGCGGCCCGAGCGACGGGTAGGCGGCGAAAATCTGCAACCCGCTGCCCGCCATCAGGACGATAAATACCGCATTCAGCCAATGGTTGAGCCGGATGATCAGAGGCTGAGCGCGGCGTCCGCGAAATCGCGAAACGGCGGACGGCTTTGCGCCTTCGCTGCATTTCACCGCCGCGCCGGTTTGCGCCGCGCCACTCATTTGCCGTTCATGCCTTCGGGCCGCATCATTGCCCTGGGCTTGCCGCCTTCCATGATCTCGCCATCCGTCATTACCACTTGGCCGTCCTTGAGCTGCCGGCGTCGGCCGTCCGGCAGACGCACCTCGCCGTTGGGCGCGACCACCGCGCCATTGGACATCGTAACCGCCGCGGCGATCGGTTCGGTGGCTTTGCCGCTTTTCACGATCATCACTTTGCCTGCGCGCATAATCAGACCGTCGATGCCATCCGATTGCGCGCGGCCGGGAGCGCTCAAGATCGCGCACATCGCCGCAACAATGATAGTTACTGTTTGCCCCCGCATAAGTTACACCCTGGTGTGCCGGTTGGAACTGCCTCGATTTCTAAATCGAGCGCTCCATCCGGCGATGCATGATCCCGGCTTCCTCGAACATCTCGCCGACCGGGACAAAGCCCTGCTTGCAGTAAAATTCCTCGGCGTGAAGCTGCGCGTCGAGCACCGCGCGACGAAATCCGGCGTTTCTCGCGCGCTCCATAAGGAACAGCAGCAACCGGCGCCCGATACCTCTGCCGCGCTGCTCCCGCATGACGGCCATCCGGCCGATCTTCACGTAGTCATCGTGCGCGACCATGCGTCCGCATCCGACCGGCCGCCCGTCTTGCAGCGCCAGCGCATGAATCGCGCGCGCGTCGTCCTCGTCGAGTTCTATTTCTTCAGGTACGCCTTGTTCTTCGATAAACACCCGCCGGCGGATCGCCCACGCCTCGGCCATGCGCGTTCGATCGCCGGCGACCTCGAGCACGACGATTTGCGCGCGGCCGCCCATCGCTTCTGCACTACCGCGCACAGAAGGATATCGCAAACCGCGCGCATCGCGGAGTTCGGTTCGCGTTTGAACGCGTGCGAGGGCATTATGCTAGGCTTTCGAGCACCGGCCGCACACGAATGCAGCAGGGGAGGCGCGAAGCGCGATGGCGAAGGACGCCCAAAGGGCGAGCGACGAGCAGATACTCGAAGCGGCGGAAATGCTGCTCGCGGCGCGCTATCCGATCGCGCTGACCGGCGCCGGAATGTCGGTCGAAAGCGGGATTCCGCCGTTTCGCGGGCCGGGCGGGCTGTGGACCAAGTACGGCGAGCCGCCGATGAACGGCTACCAGATTTTCCTCGCCGATCCCAGGAAGGGATGGGAGGACCGGATCAGGCGCCAGGACGACGAGCTGTTTGCGCCGCTCAAGGTGGCCGAGCCCAATCCCGGACATCATGCCTTCGTCGAGCTCGAGCGGTTGGGCGTGCTGCGCTTTCTCATCACGCAGAACGTTGACGATCTTCATCGCCGCGCCGGCCATCGGGCGCTGGCCGAGATTCACGGCAACTGGAAGCTCATCCGATGCCTCGAGTGCGGAAGGCGGTTTCCGGCCGAGGAAATCAGCCTCGAGATTCTGCCGCCACCGTGTCCGAAATGCGGCGGACTGCTCAAGGCGGACACGGTCTCGTTTGGCGAGCCCATCCCGCCCGACGTTCTGCGCGAGTGCGCCGACCATTCGGCGCGCGCCGACCTGGTGATCCTGGGCGGCACCTCGGCGACGGTCTATCCGGCAGCCGGCTTCGCGATCGAGGTCAAGGAGCGCGGAGGCAAGCTGATCGAGGTGAACCTCTACAACTCCGAGATCACCGCGCTTTGCGATCTGAGCCTGCGCGGCGGAGCGGCCGACGTGATGCCGCGATTGAGCCGCGCGATCGCCGAGCGCCGCCGCGCCCGCATGTCGTAAGCTCGATTTTCATTTTTCAATTTCGTTCTCCGCCCGGACCGGCCGTCCCGCATCGGCAGGGCACGCCGTTTGCTGTTGAGCCCTGCGCTTTCAAGCGCCTCGCTCGAAAGCATGGGAGCTTGTGCGAGGTGGATGCGATGGATGCACAGCGGGCGGGCAGTGCGGTGCCCGGTTTGCAGGCAACGACAGCCGAGCCGCAGCCGCTCAACGAGATGTTCGACGCGCAGGGCCGCTCGCGGCCCGAGTGCGCGCGCGTCATCGCTTACCTGCTGGCGCTCGGACCGGGCAGGCTGGCGGAACTCGGCGAGCGCGCGCATCGCATGTTCCGCACGATGGGCGTGACGTTCAAGGTCTATGGCGATCATGAAGGCGGCGAACGCATCTTTCCCTTCGACCCGATCCCGCGCATTATTGCGGCTCCGGTCTGGGCCGAACTCGAAGCCGGCCTGATCCAACGCGCGCGGGCGCTGAACGCCTTCGTGGCCGACATCTATGCCGAGGCGCAAATCGTCAGGGACGGTGTCGTTCCGCGCGATCTCATAGTCGGTTCGCCGCAATTCCGCCATGCGGCGACCGGTATTCTGCCGCCGGGCGGCGTCTACATTACGGTTGCGGGAATCGACCTCGTGCGCGGCGCCGACAGCCGCTTCCATGTGCTCGAGGACAACGTGCGCACGCCCTCGGGCGTGTCGTACGTGATCGAGAACCGGCGCATCATGACGCGGCTGATGCCGGAGCTGATTCGCGGCCTGCGCGTCAGCAGCGTCGAGAACTATCCCGCCTACCTGCTCGCCGCGCTGCGCGAGATCGCGCCGTCCGGCATCGGCGACCCGACGGTGGCGCTGCTCACGCCGGGCCCCTTCAATTCGGCGTTCTTCGAGCATGTGTTCCTGTCGCAGCAGATGGGCATCGAGCTGGTCGAGGGCCGCGACCTGGTCTGCGTCGATCACAAGCTCTTCATGAAGACCGTGTACGGCCTTAAGCGGGTCGACGTGCTCTACCGCAGGATCGACGACGACTTTCTCGACCCGGTCGTGTTCCGTCCCGATTCGATGCTGGGTGTTGCCGGTCTGACGGCCGTGCTGCGCGCGGGCAACGCGACGCTGGCCAACGCGATCGGCACCGGCGTCGCCGATGACAAGGCGGTTTACGCGTATACGCCGGCGATGATCCGTTACTACCTGGGCGAGTCCGCGCTGCTGCCGATTGTCGAGACCCATCTGTTGCGCGATCCCGACGTGCGGCAGACGGTGCTGCGCGATCTCGATCGTTACGTGGTCAAACCCACCGGCGCCTCGGGCGGCTACGGCGTCGTCATCGGGCCCCGTGCGACGGACGAGGAGCTGGCGCAGGCGCGCAAACGGATCGAGGCCGCGCCGGCCGGTTTCATCGCCCAGCCGCTCTTTCCGCTCTCGGTGCATCCGACGCTCACCGGCGAGACGGTTGACGGAAAGCCGGCGATGGCTTCGCGCCACGTCGATCTGCGGCCGTTCGTGCTGCTCGGGGCAAAGCCGCGCGTGCTCGCCGGCGGACTGACGCGGGTCGCGCTGCGCGAAGGATCGCTGATTGTGAACTCGTCGCAGGGCGGGGGCAGCAAAGATACCTGGGTGCTGGAGGAATAGTGCTGCGGCGGATTGCGGGGTCGTTGTTCTGGGCGGCGCGTTATCTCGAACGCGCGCAATGGCGCGCGCGCCTGGTCGACGTCAACTACCATCTGCTGCTCGAGGTGCCGCCGCGCGACGCCGACCCCTGGGAGCCGCTGGTGCGGATCACCGCCGAGCACGACCTGTTCGCGGCCAAGCACAGCCACGCCGGCGAGACCGCGGTGATCGACTTCTTCGTCTTCGATCGGGAGCACCGTTCTTCGATCCGCAGTTGCATCGAGGCGGTGCGGGCCAATCTGAGCCCGCTGCGCCATCTCATTTCCTCCGAGCTGTGGCTTGCGGTGAATCGGCTCTATCTCGAGGTCCAGGGATGGTCGGCGCAGACGCTGGCGGCCGGCGGCGTGTCGAATTTTTTTACCGAGCTCAAGCGGCACTTCTTTATGCTCGAGGGCATCGTTGCCCACACGATGCCGCGCGACCTGACGTACGACGTGATCGAGCTGGGCACGATGCTCGAGCGGCTCGACAACGTCTCGCGCCTCCTCGACGTGAAGTACCATTACCTGCTGCCGCGCCTCGAGGACATCGGCGGCCCGGCGGACCTGCGCCAGTGGGCCGCGGTGCTGCGCAGCGCGTCGGCCTTCGAGGCTTTTCGCCGATGCTACGGCAACGCCATCCGCGTGAACCGAGTGGTGGCGATCCTGGTCTTCGATCCGGAGTTTCCGCGCTCGATGCGCTTTTGCATCGAACGCGCCGCGCAGGCGCTCGAGCGGATTTCAGTGCGGCAAGAGAGCTCGGCACCGTCCGCCGCCGCGCCCTGCGCGGAGCTGCTGGCGATACTGGGTCGGGGCGACGCCGATACGACCATCGAATCCGGATTGCACGAATTTCTGATCGACGCCGAGCGGCGATGCGCACAACTGGCCGACCGCGTGTTCGATCGCTACATGGCGCTGGAATAGGCTTTGGCCGATGCTGGTGCGGATAAGCCATACCACCCGCTTCGTGTACGACGAGCCGGCCGCCGATTCGCACAACGACCTGCGGCTGCGTCCGCTCGACGACGCCGGCCAGCGCTGTCTCGAGTTCGAGCTGAGCGTCAGCCGGCCCGCCGCGGTGCTCGCGTACCGTGACTTCTTCGGCAATGCGGCGCATTCGGTATCCGTCAGCGCTCCGCACCGCGAACTGACCATCGTGGCACGCTCGCTGGTCGACCGCGTGGACCCGCCGATGAAGCGTCATCCGGCGACGGCCTTCGATGACTTTCTTGCCGCCGACGACCGACATCTCAGGGATTTCTGCGAATTCCTCGGCGCCAGCCTTTACGTTCCGTTCAGCGAACGTCTGCAGCGGCTGTTCTGGATGGCGCGGCCGCGCGAGAGCGAGGACGTCGCCGGCTACGTGGCGCGAATCGTCGCCTGGGTCCGCGACCAGTTCGATTACCAGAAAGCGCGCACCCACGTTCACTCCAACCTGGACGACATCCTGAAAACCGGCAGCGGCGTATGCCAGGATTTTGCCCATCTCACCATTGGCATCCTGCGCCTGGCCGGAGTTCCCGCAAGGTACGTCTCCGGCTACCTGGCGCCGGCTACATCATCCGGCGGCGGCCCGTTGGGCGAACAGGCGAGCCATGCATGGCTCGAGGCATGGCTGCCGCATGCGGGATGGACCGGCTTCGATCCGACGCATCGCTACCGCACCGACGAGCGCCATATCCGGATGGCGGTCGGGCGCGATTACGGCGACGTGCCGCCGCTGCGCGGGATGTACCGGAGCAATGGAGCGAGCCAGGCAATGACGATCGATCTCAAGATCGAGCCCGCCGCCGCGGCCTGCGGCGTCGGCGCTGCGCCGGGCTGCCAGGCGCAATGAGCGCATCGAGAGCCGCCGCCGCGCGAAGCGTCGCGCGGGCGGCGTCCGCATCCGGCAGCGCGGCTTCCGCGCCGATTGGCCGACAGGCGGCGCGCGCGCCGGCCTAAGGCCGGCGCAAGTCCTGGATGATTTCGCGCGCCGCGCCGCGATCGTGCTCGGTGCGGATCGGAATTTCGAATTCGAAGCGATTGACGTCGGCGAGGCGCTTCTTCATGACGTCCGCGATTTCACGGTAGGTGCCCACGACGGCGAACGCGCGCACCATCTCCTCGCTGACCAGGCCCGCCATCTCGCGCCATTTCTGCTGCACCGACAGCCGATGAAGCTGCTCGGCGCGATCGCCCCATCCCTCGAGCTCGAAACTTGCGCGGTACGAGCGCGTCGAGCCGTAGAACGCGACCGTCTGCTTCATCTTCTCGACCGCGCGTGCGAGCGAGCCGCTGTCGGGCGCGGTGCAGAGAAAGGCGCCGCCGGAAACCTGGAAGTTTTTCCATTCGCCATCCGAGCGACCCGCGCGCGCGAATCCCTTGCGCAAATTGGGAAAGGCGATTTCGTCGAGATAGCGGCGCGTGCAGATGCCGTGCAGGCGGACGCCATCGCACACCTCGCCCGCGACCTGCAGCATGCGCTCCTGCACCGCTGCGATCAGCACCGGAATGCGCGGATTGGCCAGTGGCGGCGGAGCGAAGTTGGGCGTCATCAGCGAGAGCTTGTAGTGCTCGCTCTGAAAATCCAGCGGCGCTCCGGTCTGCCATGCGTTCCAGCACGCGCGCATCGCCCCGACGTAATCCTTCATCCTCTGCGCCGGCCTGGTGAAGGGCATGCCGAAACGGCGCGTGATGTGGCCCTTCACCTGCGAACCCAGCCCGAGCACGAGCCTGCCCCCGCTCATGCGCTGCAGGTCCCACGCGGTGTATGCGGTCGCGACCGGGCTGCGCGTGAACGCGAGCGCGATGCCGGTAGCCAGTTCGATGCGCGAAGGCTCCTGCGCCGCGATCGCCAGCATCAGGTAGGGATCGTGCTGGGTCTCGACCGCAACGACCGTGTCGTAGCCCAGCGCATCGGATTCGCGCACCTGTTCGCGCAGCGCGGCCCAGCTTGGCTCGGGTCTGCCGCCCGCGCCCATTTCGGGCGTGTAAGCGGCGCCGAGATTGAGCATGCGCTCGATTTTCTTCCCTGCCATAGCGCGGGCGCGCGAGGTCGCGCTAGAGGATGATCCCGGGCGCAGGGAAGCGCCGGCACATCTCGGTCACTTCGCCGTTGATGCGTGCGAGCGCCGCCTCGTCATCGACGTGCGTGACCGCTTCGTCCATCCAGCGCGCAATCTGGCGCATCTCGCCTTCGCCCATCCCGCGCGAGGTCACCGCCGGCGTGCCCAGGCGCAGGCCGCTTGGGCTGAACGGCTTGCGCGGATCGTAGGGCACCGTGTTGTAGTTGCACACGATTCCCGCGCGGTCGAGCGCCTGCGCCGCCTTCTTGCCGATCACCTTCTTGTTGGTGAGATCGATGAGGATGAGATGGTTGTCGGTGCCGCCGGAGACGAGGTTGAAGCCGTGCGCGAGCAGTTCGTCGGCCATCGCTTTCGCGTTGCTCACGATCTGCCGGCCGTATTCCTTGAACTCCGGCGTCGCGGCTTCCTTGAGCGCCACGCCGATCGCGGCGGTGGTATGATTGTGCGGGCCGCCCTGCAGGCCGGGGAAAACCGCCTTGTCGATTTTTTCCGCGAATTCCTTGCGGCACAGGATCATCGCGCCGCGCGGGCCGCGCAGGGTCTTGTGCGTCGTCGTCATCACCACGTCGGCGTAGGGCATCGGATCGGGATGTGCGCCGGCCACGATCAGACCGGCGATATGCGAGATGTCGGCGAGCATCAGCGCGCCGACCTCCTTGGCGATCTCGCCGAAGATTTTGAAATCGAACTGGCGCGGGTAGGCGGTGGCCCCGGTGACGATGATTTTCGGCCGTTCCTTTTTCGCCAGCTCACGCACTGCGTCGTAATCGATACGTTGCGTCTCGCGATCCACCTGGTAATGCGCCGCACGCCAGAAGATGCCGGTCGCGCTCACCGCCCATCCGTGCGTCAGATGTCCGCCGTGCGGCAGCGCAAGGCCCATCAACGTGTCGCCGGGCTTGAGCAGCGCCAGGTAAATCGCGAGATTGGCGGGCGAACCGGAGTAAGGCTGAACGTTGGCGTGCTCGGCCCCGAACAACGCCCGCGCCCGATCGGCGACCAGCGTCTCGATCCGATCGATATAGCGCTGGCCTTCGTAATAGCGCCGCCCCGAGTAGCCCTCGGAGTATTTGTTAGTCAGAATCGAGCCGGTCGCCTCGAGCACCGCGCGCGAGACGTAGTTCTCCGACGGGATTAACCGCACGGAGTCGACCTCGTAGCGCTCCTCGGCGCGGATCAGATCGTAAATCTGAGGATCGGTCGTTTTAAGCGCGTCCATTGTCGATGCCGCCGTTGCGCACCTCGCTGCGAAATTGAAATCAGTGCAGATCGGGCGGCGTCATGCGCGCCAGCCATGCGCGATAATCGCCCGTGTAGCCGACCGCGCTCTGGCGCTCGCGCACGCGGCGCATCAGCGCCGCGAGCTGCTCGACGCCAAGCCGCGGCCGCGACTGCATCGAGTCGGCAATCCGCTCGCCCTGCCGCTCGGCCGTCTTGCGTGCGCCCGTCGCGAGCGGCACATCATCGTCGGACAGGCCCAGGTAGCTCTCGGCCACGTGGGTGCCGACGAAGGTCCCGCTCTCGAGCGAATCCTTGATATTGCCCTTGCCCGTCAGCACGTTGCCCGCCGCGTACACCGCTGTCGGACCGTTGTCGATGAGCCCGACCGAGGCGTCGATATAGGCATAGACCTCGCCCTTGGTGGGGATACCCGGAATCTGCTCCGGGATGCTGCCGATGGAGCTGATGAAAAGCGGCGCGCGTACCGGCGCCGCCGAGTTCGGAACGGTTCGCACCTGGCCGTCGGCGACCTCGGTGCGGCTCACCTGCAGGCCGGCGAGGCGGCCGTCCTCGACGATCAGTCCGGTCGGCACCCGCAGCGGTTCGAATTCGAACAGGTACTTGCGCTGCGCCTTTTCGAGGATTTTGGCGCGCGCCGCGCGCATCGCCTCGGCCCGCTTGGGCGGCGCATCCGGCGGAATATCCGATAGCGGCATGTCGAGGACGCGCCGGCGATAGAACAGCCTGCACGGCGCGACGCCGAGGTCCGCGTACTTGAGCCCGCGCGCCTGCAGCACGGGTTCGATGCCTTCGCGCTCCAGGCGCAGCATCTCCTCTTCGATTCCGCGCCGGCGCAGCGCCGTCAACGCGGTTTCGATCTGCAGCACCTTGACCACGTCGATCGAGGCGAGGCCGCCGCCGATCACGGCCGCGCCCGGCGGCAGATCGTAGCGCGGCCCGTCGTAGGTTTTTTCCGGATAATGATTGAACCAGTAGATGAGCCGGTTCTGATAGACCAGCCCGCGATCGATAAAGTCGTCGGCGCCTTCGACCGCCAGCGGCCGATCGCGCCACGCTCCGTGCGCGAGCACCAGGGCGCTCAGTCCCCAACGCTGGCGCAGGTCATCATAGCTGACGTCGGCGCCCATGCGGGTGAGCGGCACGAACTCGATATTGGGATGATCGAGGCGGCGGTTTATCTCCTCGTATTCGTCGCGCCGCTGCTTGACGTGCCAGCGTGGCAATCCGTCTTCGATCTTGCCGTAGGGACGCGGGTTCTGTTCGATTACGATCACCAGTGCGCCGCGCGCGGCGAGGATGCGCGCGATTTCCGCGCCCGCGGTTGCGGCGCCCACGATCGCGACAGCGTGTCGCGGCGATTCTTTGCTCGTCGGTTCAGCCATGGGGCGTGCATCTTACCGTTAGGATGCAGTGTGGTAAAAGAGTTTCGAGCGTCGGCGAGGAATCCGCTATATTTTTGTAACACAACCTCGTCGCGGAGATGAACCCTCGCGATTCGATCGGCCGGCTGTCTTGCCTGCCGCCGAGGCTCATGGTTTTTTGTCTGCTGTAGGCATTGCGCCCACGCATCGGGAAAAATCTGCAATGAAGGTGAATCGTACGGCTGCCGGCAGGTGGGCGATTTGGATCGCCGTGTGCGTGCTCTCTTTGTTTGCCGGCTGTTACGCCGGAGTATGGGGAGAAAAGGAGCATTGGAGCACCGCCGACACCGCCTTGGGTGAAGAGCATGAGGTCAATTATTCGGCTCACGACGCTTATCTGCTGACTCAGGACGCGCTGCGCGGCGATGGCATTCTGTACGAGGTCGGACCGGACAACACCTTGCAGACGCTGTGGCGCAATGCCGATTACCAGGTCGGGCTCATGCAGAACCTGATGGGTGTGCAGCCGCGCTACCGTTACGAAATTCAGGTCGTCCCCGAGGGCCCAAAAAAAAGCAAAATCGTGGTCAACGTCCACACCGAAGCCATCCCCGACAATCAGATCGCCGACTACAAGGCGAGCAAGCGCTTCGCGCTCTTCGGCGAAATCGACGAACTGGCCGCCAAATACCCGCCCGCTTCGACGACGCCGGCATCGGGTGGCGTCAATTTCACATTGCTGCCGAATGAAGACCTGAAAGGATTGGCGAAGCGGGTGACCGGCAACGAGGACAACTGGCGTCAGATCGCCAAGGACAACAGCCTGAATTCACCCACCGATGTCACGCCCTTCCAGAGCATCTGGGTGGCCAACACCCTGCTCAAAAAGGCGCCCGACAAGGCCGCCTCGACCGACTGAGAGCGGCGCTCGAAAGGTCCGCCTCGATTATGCTCCAGTCGCCGCTTCGGCAGGGGGAAATCGCGTGAAAGTGGAGAAGTGATTCAGTCGCTGGTCTGGATGCCGTCGCCGGCGTCGTATTCCGGACAGAGGCCGTTTGGGCTGACGGCGGCAACCACCGTCAGGAACTGTTCGAACGTCATCTGCAGGTTGAGAAAGCCGCCCTGGCAGAAAACCCAGCCGTAATAGTCCAGGATTTCATCTGGGATCATCAGTGGCAGTCGCGGCAGACTCGATACGATCGGGAATCGACGGGGAGCATCCAAACGGGACAGGTTATCGTCTGCGTGGGAGCTCCCATCGATAATGACGTTGGTCTCGCGCAGAGCCACGAGGTTCGGCTTCCCAACATGGACAGCCGCTGCCCACGTCCCTGACTTGCTCGCTGAAGCCACCATGTCATCCTATGCAGGTTTTGGCCGCTTGCCAAGGGTATCGGCCGAGTGCCGCCGTCTTATAACCAATCAGGACGTCAATTGAAAATCGCGCGTCGGAGGCTAAATAGCTGAAAAATAATGATTTCACATCTTCATGCAATCATCCTGGGAGCTGTGCAGGGACTTGCAGAGTTCCTCCCGATCTCAAGTTCTGCCCATCTCGTGTTCGTACCCTGGCTATTCGGATGGGAAGACCCCGGGCTGGCCTTCGATGTGGCGTTACATCTGGGCACGCTGCTCGCGCTGCTCATCTACTACCGCAGAGAATGGCTTGCGATGGCGCAGTCGCTGGTGGCGGGCGAGCCCAATCAGCGCCGGCTGCTTCTGCTACTGATAACGGCCTCGATCCCCGGCGCGATAATCGGTCTTGCCTTCGAGAAGCAGGCCGAAACCACCTTCCGTTCGCCGCTGCTGATTGCGGTCGCATTAGCGGCGCTTGCAGTTCTGCTGTGGCTTTTCGATAAAATTTCGCCACAGAAGCGATCTATGAGCGAAATGACGTTCTGGGACGCTCTGGCGATCGGACTCAGCCAGGCGTTGGCAATCGTCCCCGGAGTTTCCCGCTCCGGCGCCACGATCACGATGGCGCGCGCGATGCGGGTCGAGCGCGGCGACGCGGCGAATTTCTCCTTCCTGATGGCGACGCCGATCATAGCGGGAGCGGGCCTGGTCGAGGCGCGCAAGCTCGTGCACGAGGGGATAGATTGGTCGGTCGGGCTGGGCTTCATTTCCGCAGCAGTTTTCGGCCTGCTCGCGATCGCGGTGCTCATCAGATATGTGCGGACGCGCGACTATGTCGTGTTCGCGGTCTATCGGCTTGTGGTCGCTGCGCTGGTGATCGCCGTCTTTTTCATCCGTGGATGATTCCGCCGCCCGGGATGGGCGCGTGAGTTCGCGCGCGACGGGGATCGCGATGGCTGCGCTGTGCATGGTGACGGCCGCGACGCAGCCCGCCCTGATGCGCTTCGGCGCGACCCGGCTCGATCCGATGCTGTTCGCGGCCGGATGCGCGACCGTCGCGGCGCTGTGCGTTCTGCCGGTGGTCTGCGCGCGCGGCGAGCTCGGGCTGCTGGTGAGCTCGCGTTACCTGCCACGCCTGCTGCTGGTTTCCACACTGGGCACGATTTTGACGACGCTGATGCTCGTATTCGGTCTTCGGCGGATCGACGCCGTCGCCGGCACGCTGCTGCTGCAGAGCGAGCCGGTATATTCGTTGATGCTGGCGACGCTGTTCCTGGGCGAGCGCCCCAGGCCGCGCCAGCTCGCCGCCACCGCGATCGTCGTGACCGGAATCGTTTCGGCCGTCGGCGCGTCGCACGGCGCCTACTCTCCGGCATGGGCGGCGATGCTGGTGCTGGCGACGCCGCTGCTCTGGCAAACCTCCCACGTACTGTCGCTGCCGGTGATGCCGCCGCTGTCGGCGGTTTGCATGACCGGCGCCCGCTACGGCTATGCCGCGATTGTGCTCGTCGCGGTGCTTGTCGCCGCGCGCCCGGCTGCGCTGCTGCAGCTTCGCGATCCGACGGCGCTTGCGACCATCATCGCCACCGGCGTTGTGTGTTATTTCCTCGCGACCCTGACCTGGTATGCGGCCATCAGCCGGCTGTCGCTGGCCTGGACTACCGCGCTGGTGATTCCCGGCATTCCGCTGCTCTCGCTGGTGTGCGCGATCGTGTTTCTGGGCGAGCATGCCACGATCCGCGACCTGATTGGAATTCTGCTCGCCATCTCGGGCGTGCTGCTGCTGGTGCTCGGCGGCGAGGGCGTGCGCAAGACCCCGACTGCCGTAGACGGAATGGCCGAGGCAATTCATCAGCCGATGAATTAGCCCTTCTCGCGGCCGAATAGGCATTGGCCGGCGGTCCGGTTTGACTAAGCCTCGAGGCTGGATTTAAGTGGCTCTGAATTCGCGACAGGCGCCCTCACTGCGCGCCCCGCGTTACAGTAAGGAGCATCGACGATGGCTCGATTGGTCGAACACGAGCGCAACACGCCGTACGAAATTCCCGAGGGAACCGAGCTGCCCGTGTACATCTGCGCGTGCGGTCTTTCGAAAAACAAGCCCTTCTGCGATGGCTCGCACAAGCGAACCCGCGACGAAGAAAGCGGCGCGCTCTACTGCTATGATGACAAGGCTCGGATAAAGATGGAAAAGAACTACTGAGCCGAAGATTGGCTGGCCGAGTCTACGCAACCGGTTCACGCTCACGCCGCGCCGGGACGAATGCTCGGAACGCTCTCGGCTGACGGCGCAAGGCGCGCTCGCGCCGCAGCAGCAATCGGACAGCTTTAGCAGTCATCGGCTCGTCCGATGCTTCCGGTCCGTTGAATCTGTATCTTGTTTGAGATGAATGACGGTGCGCCGGGTGCTGCGCGAGCCCCGCTGGATTCCGAGGCTTTAGCCGCACCCGCTGCGGCACCTGACCCAGAGCTCAACGGAGCACCCTCGGGTCTGGCGTGGTTCAGCGATCTGGCCGAGCCGCCGCTCTCTTTCCTGGTCCTGACCCTGGTCGGCTCCGCGCTTTTTCTGGTCAATTTAGGCGGTTATCCGCTCTACACGAAGGGTGAGCCGCGTGAAGCCGTAACAATCTTCAATATGCTTCACGGCGGCGGCTTTATCCTGCCGTTGCGCGCCGGCATTGAGGTCCCGTCCAAGCCGCTGCTGATGCATTGGTTGGCCGCGATCATCTCGGTCGTGGCGGGCAGGGTGAGCGAATGGACTGTCAGGATGCCGTCGGCGCTGTTCGCAATCGGCGGGATGTTGGTTGCCTATCAGTACCTGCGTCGCCTGTATGACAATCGGATCGGGTTCCTCGCTGCGCTTATTCTCGGCACCTCGGTTCAGTATCTGCAGGCTGGCACGGGTGCACGCGTCGATATGACGCTCACCTTCTTTCTCGAGGTGGCGTTTTGCGAGTTCATCCTGATTGCCGAAGGGCTGACCGCACGCCGGCTGACGCTTTACTTCGCGGTGGCGATGGCGGTGCTCAGCAAAGGGCCGGTGGGGATATTGCTGCCGGGCCTGGTCGCGTTTGCGTGGATCGCGTTCCAGGGACGATGGAGCATGCTGCGCGAACTGCACCTGGTGCGCGGCGCGGCGATCGTGCTGCTGCTGGCCGGCGGATGGTACCTGGCGGCGGCGCTCAAGGGCGGGATGCCCTTCGTGCACAAGCAGCTCCTGGCCGAGAATCTGTTTCGTTTCGTGCACGACGGGGCGTTTCGCGAGGGCCACGTGCATCCTTTCTATTACATGGAGGCGGCGTTGCTGATGGGCTTCATGCCGTGGACGCCGCTGCTGCTGATCGTTTTCGTTCAGGCGGCGCGCCGGCCGCGACCGATCGATTCGCGGCTGGCCTATCTGATGGTGTGGTTCATGGTCGTGCTGATCTTCTACAACCTGCCGCAGAGCAAGCGTGGCGTCTATCTCCTCGCGCTCTATCCGGCGCTGGCGGCATTGCTGGCGATCTATGTTGAGGCTGCGGCGCGCGTGCTCGACGTTTCGGGCCGCGCGATTCGATGGCTGGCGCATGGCGCGGCCGTGATCTTCGTGGTTGCCGGCGTGGACGGCCTGCTGGGCCTGGGGATGCTCGCCTTTGCCGAGCACGCGCTCGAGCTGCTACTGCGCAGCCTGCTGGTCGCAAACTATGACTTTGTTCCGCAACTGGTGCTGGCCGTCGCCGCGCATCCGTTTGTCGCAATGGAGCTGGGAGTCGCGTTGATTGCGGTGGGAGTCCTGAGCACGCACGGACGGCAGACCGCCGAGCGGCTGTGCATGACGATTATCGGCGCAACGATCTGTCTTGCGCTGATCGCGAACCTTTTCGTGGTGCCGGCGCTGGCCAATGCGCTCACGCTCGCGCCGTTCACGCGCGAGGCGATGAACATCGTCGGCACGCACAGCGTCGGCTACATGGGGGCGCTTAACTACGACGTCGCATTCTATGCCGAGCGCAATCTGCCGGTCGTTTCGATCTGGGGCGGCCCGCGCCCTGATTACCTCATTGCCTGGCGCGAGGAATTCATGCGGCTTCCGGCGGCGGTCCGCGAGCAGTTTCGGGCAGTTCTGGTAAGTCATCCGACCGAAGTTGACGGCTCCGGAGGGATGTTGCTGCTGCGCTGCGAGCCGGGCCACGGGGCGCAGGCGCCCGAAGCGCCCGATGCCGCGCCACGCCGTGGAAAGGAGCCTCCGCGGTTCGACGTTTAGCGGCCAAAGAGAAAGGCACGTGAGAGCCTGAGAAAACCTGCGCTGTAGTTTCGCGCCCGCAGTCGCGATCAGCGTGACACGCGGCTGTGCACCGGTTTTAGGTTCAGCTCCGGTTCAGCCGCAGGATGTACATTCGTCCCGCCCGAGAATAGAATAAATCCTGCTCGTCTTCGGATACGGTCCATCCCAGACCACCACGGGGTTGCCTGCTGGGACAATCCGAACTGCTGTGAGTCGCAAGGAGGTCGGGTGATGCCCAAGGTGTATGTCGGTAATCTTGCCAGTTCGGTTACCAGCGGTGACCTCCTGGAGCATTTTTCGCGCGCCGGAGAAGTCCTGGGAGCGCTGGCGGTCACGGATAAGGCATCCGGCATGTGCCGCGGGTTCGGCTTTGTCGAGATGGCCGAACCCTCTGATGTTGCACTCGCGTTCAGCCTGCTGAACAACACGCCCCTCAACGGACAACTGATAAAGATTGAACCTCATCCCGCGCTGCGCAACGGCAAAGCGCGCAAGGGTGCGGTCGCCTGACAGCGGATCCACACAAGGCCGTGAAAAGCGCGGCGGGAGAACTCAATGCCGGAGACCAAATGGGCGACGCACGACTTCGCGGTCAAGATGCTCGACTGGTCCGCGGCGCGCGGCTCGCGACTGGCGTATAGCTGCCGCAGGTGCGGGCGCATGTTCTGTCTCTTCTCGCTGGTGAGTCGCGATGCGTGGGCAATCGACGGGAAGGGGCGGCCGCTCGACAGCTTGATCAGCAACCGCTGGCTGGCTGAAGCGTGCCCCCGTTCTTTCAGCGCCAACGATGACGAGGATCGAAAGCGATTGTCTGCGTCCGGGCCGCGCTCCTAGCTTTTATAATCCTCAGCGAAGGATGGCGCCCCTCATTGGTCTCGGCGGGACATTAGAGCAATCGCTTCCTAACGACATCGATCACCGGGCAGTTGGTTGCCGTTTGTAGCATGGCGCTTGATTGTCGGGACACTTATATATAGCGTTCTTGCAAGCCAATCGTTGGCTTAAGCGCGTGGGTTCACGCGCCATCACCTTTCAAATCCCTCAGAACCTTTCGTTCGGCTCATCGCCCGACCTGAATCCACTGGCTCTGAAAATGGAGTCCCCTTGTCCTTTTCTGAATTGTCCCTGTCTCCCGCAATCCTGGAGTCGGTGCGCCGCCGCGGCCATCAGCGGCCCGCGCCAATCCAGTCCGCCGCCATACCGGTGGTGCTCTCAGGCCGCGATTTGATAGCCACCGCAGCCACCGGCAGCGGAAAAACCGCAGCCTTTCTGTTGCCGATCCTCGACCGCCTCCATCGCAATCCTGCTCGCGCAATAAGCGCCTTGCTGCTCGCGCCGACCCGCGAACTCGCTTCTCAGATCGCGCGCGAATTCGAGCTTCTTTCCGTCAGTGCTCGCGTGCGCGCGGTCGTGATCGTCGGCGGCGAATCGATGGATCGGCAAATTCGCGAGATAAGGAGCGGCGTGCAGGTCGTGGTCGCGTGTCCGGGCCGCCTCGTCGATCATCTCGAACGCGGCACCATCAAGCTCGACCAGGTCGAAGTGCTGGTCATCGATGAAGCGGACCGGATGCTCGACATGGGCTTCCTTCCGCAACTGCGCCGGGTGCTGCGCGCGGTCAGGAAGCCGCGGCAGAGCCTGATGTTCTCGGCGACGATGGACCGCGAAGTCGAGCGCGTCGCGCGCGAGTTTCTGAGCGATCCGGTGCGCGTGCGCATGAACGACACGGCGACGCCTCCCAAGGCCATCCGCCAGGCGGTCTATCCGGTGACCCCGGAGAACAAGGCGCAGACCCTGTTGGGTTTGCTTCGCCGCGGCGACGTCGCCTCGGCGATCGTCTTCGCGCGAACGCGCAGCCGGGCGGACAGGGTGACAAAGCTGCTGGCACGAAACCGCGTCAGTGTGGTGGCGATTCATGGGGGCCGGTCCCAGAATCAGCGCAATGCCGCGCTGGCCGGTTTTCGCAGCGGCCACTATGCAGTGCTGGTTGCGACCGATATCGCCGCGCGCGGCCTCGATATCCCCGGCGTTTCGCACGTGGTCAATTTCGACCTGCCTGAGACGCCCGATGCCTATGTCCATCGAATCGGCAGAACGGCCAGGATGGGCAAGTCGGGCGAGGCTGTGAGCCTGGCGGCACCGGAGGATGCGGGCGCGCTGCGCGGGATCGAGCGCAGCCTGGGAGTCAGGCTCGAGCGCGCGAGCATGAGCGGAATTGCGATGCCGGTTCTCGCCGGCGCGTCCGAGCCGGCGGCCCGCCAATCGATAGCATCCCATCCCTGCGGGGGCGCCCACCGGAAGAACTCCGGCTCCATCACTCCAAAGGAAAGGAGTTCATCCGGATGGAGACGCCGCGCCTGATGTTCCGCGAGATCGAATCGCCGGCGAACAGTCGCCGCATCTCGGCTCCCGCATCCGAGTGGCCGTGGTGGCGGACCACCCGGCAGGACTGGATGATTCTGCCCTGGGTGATTCTGATTCACGCCACCGCGCTTGCCGGTCTGATTATGTTCCCGCTGCCGGGTTGGCATATCGTACTGGGCGCGGCGGCAATCGCATGGCTGGGCGGAATCGGCACCACCGTCGGCTATCATCGCGCGATCGCTCATCGCGCCCTGCGGCCGCATCCTGCAGTTCGTTCGATATTGATCTTTTTCGCGATGTTCAACGGGTCAGGCGCGCCCAGCACGTGGGCGGCAAGCCATCGCGTGCATCATGCGAATGCGGACACGCTCGACGACGTGTCGAGTCCCGCGCTGCACGGATTCTGGTGGGCTCATCTGCGATGGTTGTGGCAGGTGGAACCGCCTTCAGTGGAGCGCTACTGCCCCGATCTGGATCGTGTTTCATATCGAATCTGGCGTCATCTCCAGCCCGCGATCCTGACGCTGTCCTACTTCGGCGGACTGTATTTCGGTCTCGCGGCATTCTTCTGGGTGGGCGCCATCCGTCTGGTGTTTTCGCTTCACGCCCAATGCTTCGTGAACAGCGTCTGTCATAGCCGCCCCGATACTCCGTTTGGAGAGGATTCGAGCCGCAACGTGAGATGGCTCGCCGTTATGCATTTCTTCCAGGGCGAGAACTGGCATCGCAATCATCACGCTCGTCCGGGCATCGCGCGGCTGGGATGGGCCTGGCATCAGCCGGACGTCGGCTACGCGGTGATTTGTGTGCTCGAGATGCTCGGTATGGTCAGCGAGGTTCGACGGATCCGGCCGGTCCGGCCCTGAGGAGCAGTTTGCGGCCGAAGACCGGGAAGCAGGCCTGCAAATGACAGAATCGATAAATCGAGGCGCTTACCGGGTCTACCTCGACTTCCTCGAGACCGCGGAAAGAAAGCGACGCTGGAACATCTTCGACGATGTCCCATGGGACCGGCTGGACGCGGCGACAACGACCGAAGGCAGCGCCCAGTGCGTCGAGATTTTCTGTGCCGAGGAGCTCTACCTTCCGGACTACAGCGCAAAGGGTCTCGAACTCGTTCGTTCGAGATTCGGCATGGCCTGGTTCCAGACTTGTTGGGCGTTCGAGGAGTCCAGGCATGGCCTGGTCTTTCGCGAGTACCTGACCCGTTCGGGCCTGCGATCGGAAGCCGAGGTCGAGGCCCTCGAGGCGAGCGTATTCGCCAAAACCTGGACACTACCGTTCGAAACCTGGCGCCAGATGGCATGCTACGGAGCTCTCCAGGAAGCCGTCACCTACGTTGCCTACAGGCTGCAGAGGGACAAGGCGCGCAGCGCGGGCGACACCGTGCTCGAGACGATCTTTCACTTGGTCGGGCGCGATGAAGCCGCGCACGCGGGATTCTACCGGGCCATCATCGGACTGGAACTCGCGCAGGACCGAGCAGCAACGATTGCCGACCTGGCGCACGTTCTTTCGTGCTTCAAAATGCCCGGCGACGGGCTCATCGCAGACTATCAACAACGGCTGCGAACGTCCGGAAGCGGGATAAGTCCCCGCGCGTTCATCGAACGCGTGGTCTCGCCGCTGTTGATCGCATTGCAGATAAGCCGCAGGGAATTCAAGCAAGCGCTGGGCACGCGCAGGGCGGATACCCGGATTGATTCGGCCGCCGCTCCCTGATCGGCTTATCCAACGGGTTTGCCGCACCTGAAGCGTTCGGGGTTCCAACCGGCGCTTCGCGCCCGTCGCGGCTTCTGAAATAATTGTCGCGTGGCAAGATCGGCAAGCGTGGAGGCGGCGCTGGATGCGCTGCGGCGCGTGAACTATCCCGGCTACGCGACCGACGTCGTGTCGCTCGGCATCATCGAGGCGCTCGAACCGCTCGAAGCGCAAAGCGGCTTCGCCGTGATCGTGCGGCAGGCATCCGCCAACGAGCGCGTGACGCACGAGCTGGCGAGCGCGATCGGCGCCGCGCTCAAGCGCGAACTCGGCGTGGCGCGCGTCGAGATCAAGCTGCGCAAGCTCGAGGCCGAGCTGGGGGAAAAGACCGGACGCGTGCGTCTGCAGGGCACGCGCTACGTGGTCGCGGTGCTGAGCGGCAAGGGCGGCGTCGGCAAATCGACCGTCGCGGTCAACCTGGCCATGGCCCTGCATCGGCTCGGTATGTCCGTAGGGCTGATGGATGCCGATATTTATGGGCCGTCGGTGCCGCTGATGTTCGGTGCGGGCGGGGAGCGGCCGAAGAGCGCCGGCGGGCAGAATTTTTATCCGGTCGAGCGCTATGGCGTGAAGCTCATCTCGATGGGCTTTTTCCTCACCGACAAGTCACCGGTCATCTGGCGCGGCCCGATGGTGATGGGCGCGGTGCGCCAGTTCCTTACGGATACACTCTGGGGCACCCAGGATTTTCTCGTCGTGGACCTGCCTCCGGGCACCGGCGATGCACAGCTCACGCTCGCTCAGCAGGTGGCGCTGGACGGGGCCGTGATCGTGACCACGCCGCAGGATGTCGCCCTGCTGGACGCGGCGCGGGCGGTCAAAATGCTCAATCAGTTGCACTGCCCGTTGATCGGGGTGGTCGAGAACATGAGCGGCTTCGTCTGCCCCGAGTGCGGCGAACGCGACGAACTGTTCGGTTCCGGGGGCGGAGCGAAGCTCGCAATGGAGGAGAGCACGCGGCTGCTCGCGCGGATACCGATCGAGCTCGCGGTGCGCGAGGCGGGCGATGCGGGCAGGCCCATTGTGCTCACGAATCCCGAGCATCCGGCGAGCCACGCCTTCATGCAAGTGGCGCAAGCTGTCCTGGCCGCGATGCCCAAGGATTAGCGCGCGAAGCCGTCCGGCGGCAGGCGACGGTATGTCGCGCGCCGCCCGCAAATCGCGGTCTGTCGCGTGCGAAGAGCCCGCGTCGTCACTCATCGAGCAATTGCTGGAAGCGTGGCGCGCAGCGCGGGAGGCTGCGGCGGCCCGCTCGCAGTGAAAACCGGAAGCCATCATTGAGGGTCAGGTGATTACTGGCATGGGTTCGCGGCGCGGAGCTAAGATCGTTGAGTCCGAGACCCGCCAAGGGGCGCAAAGCGGCCCGTGGCGGCTGTGAGCAACCGGTTCCAGGCCAATTTACTTTGCTGCCGCGCTCCTATAAAAACTCAGGCACTATCAGTTCCGCTTATCTTTCGGGGCTGCACCGCGCGGGTCATCCCCGGACGATACCTGCGCGCAACCGGGGGTGAATTGAGAAGAGGGACATGGCGAAGATTCGCGTAGCGATCGTTGGAGTGGGCAACTGCGCATCCTCTCTCCTCCAGGGACTCGAGTTCTATAAGCATGCCCCGGCCAAGGCGCAGTCGAGCCCGGTCGGCCTGATGCATTACGACCTCGCCGGGTATAAGCCAGGCGATATCGAGGTCGCATGCGCTTTTGACGTGGATTCGCGCAAGGTTGGTCGGCCGCTCGAGGACGCCTGCTTCGCGCCACCCAACAACACCATCACCATATGGCGCGATCTGCCGCGCTACGGCGTCACCGTCGAAATGGGCGAGATCCACGACGGCGTGGCCGAGCATATGTCTCAGTATCCGCCGGAATGGAGCTTCGTCCCGGCGCGCGAACAGCCGGTCGATATCGAGCGGCGCCTGCGCGAGAGCGGGGCCGAGGTGATGCTGTGTTACCTTCCGGTCGGCAGTCAGAGGGCGGTCGAGCGCTATGCCCGCGCCTGTCTCACCACCGGGGTGAGCCTGCTCAACTGCATGCCGGTATTCATCGTCTCGAATGAAAAGTGGGCGGCCGAATTCACCGAACGCAAAATTCCGGTGATCGGCGACGACGTCAAGTCGCAGCTCGGCTCGACCATACTGCATCGCACGATCATGAAGCTGTTCGCCGATCGCGGAATCAAGGTGCGGCACACTTACCAGCTCAACACCGGCGGCAATACCGACTTTCTCAACATGCTCGACCGCTCGCGCCTGGGTTCCAAGCGCAAGTCCAAGACTGAGGCGGTGCAGAGCGTGATGCCCGAGCGATTGCCCGACGCGGACGTGCATATCGGACCGTCGGATTTCGTGGCCTGGCAGCGCGACAACAAGGTCTGCTTTCTGCGCATCGAGGGCGAAGGCTTCGCCGGCATCCCGATCGAGCTGGAGCTTCGGATGTCGGTGCAGGACTCGCCCAATTCGGGCGGGGTCGTGATCGACGGGATTCGCTGCCTCAAGCTCGCGCGCGATCGTAAGATCGGCGGGCCGCTGTATTCGATCGCCGCCTACACGATGAAGCATCCGCCGCGTCAGATTCCCGACGATATCGCGCGCGAGCGTGTCGAGAAATTCATCAGCGGCGAGATCGAACGCTAGCCGCCGTCCGCAGCCGGGCGCCGGTGTCGGCGCTTGCGCGCCACCCCCTTTCTCCGCGGTGCAGCGGCGCCGTAGAATCGGTCCACGATGGGCGCGCTCAAGGACAAGACGATCGTAGTGGGCGTATGCGGCGGTATCGCCGCCTACAAAGCCGCCGAACTCGTGCGTTTGCTGGTCAGCGAGCAGGCACGGGTGCGCGTGATGATGTCGCGCAATGCCGCGCAGTTCATCACGCCACTCACGCTGCAGACGCTGAGCGCCAATCCGGTTGCGACCGACACCTTCAGCCTCACCGAGGAATCCGAAATCGGCCATATCCGCCTCGCCGACAGCGCCGACGCGATCGTGATCGCGCCGGCGTCCGCCGACGTGATTGCCAAGGCCGCAACCGGCATCGCCGACGACCTTCTCACCACTGTGTTGCTGGCGGCGCAATGTCCGATCGCCTTTGCGCCGGCGATGAACGTGCACATGTACGCCCATCCGACCGTGGTCGAAAACCTGGCCCGGCTGCGCTCGCGCGGGGTGACGGTTGTCGAGCCCGCCTCGGGCGATCTCGCGTGCGGCTATCAGGGCAAGGGGCGCTTGCCCGAACCGGCGGCGATCGTCGAGGAACTGCAGCGGATGCTCTCGGCGCGCGACCTTGGCGCCGAGCGCATCCTGGTGACGGCGGGCCCGACACAGGAGATGATCGACCCGGTGCGCTTCGTCTCGAATCGATCGACCGGCAAGATGGGCTTCGCGATCGCGCGCGCGGCGTGGCGGCGCGGCGCGAGTGTCAGGCTCATCGCCGGCCCGTCGCCGCTCGCAACGCCGCACGGCGTCGAGCGCATCGATACGGTGAGCGCGGCCGAGATGCTGAACGCGACCGCGCGCAATTTTCCCTGGAGTACGGCGCTGGTGATGGCGGCGGCGGTGGCGGACTTCCGCCCGCGCACGCCAGCGGCGCACAAGATCAAGAAAAACGCGCGCGGGATGACGCTCGAGCTCGAGGGTATCGCGGATGAAATGCCGCGGCTGAGCGCGCGCAAGGGCTCGCGCATCGTGATCGGCTTTGCCGCCGAGACCCAGGGCCTCGAGGAAAACGCCGCCGAAAAGCTACGCCGCAAGCGGCTGGATTTCATAGTGGCCAACGACGTCTCACGTGCCGACGCCGGCTTCGCCGTGGACACCAACGTGGTCACGATCGTCGGCGAAGACGGCCGCGCGGTCGAGCATCCCAAGCTCAGCAAGGACGAGGTCGCCGACGTCATCCTCGATCGGCTGCTGGCCGTGCGCGCAGCCAAGGCCGGCCGCCGCGCGCTGCGCGCCGTGCGCTAGAAAAAGCGCGCGGGACGGGGCTGCATTGGCCGCCGTCCCGCGCTGGTCCCCCACAGACGCTGTTTAGAGCTTCGGTCCGATCTCTTTGCCGAAGGTGTGAATCGCCTGCTTGGTGCGCTCGTGCGAGGGGCCGCCCGGATGGCGCATGCGCAGCACCAGGTAGTCCGGTTGCACTTCGCGCTGCCACATCTGCAGTTGTTCAAGGCAATCGCTGGGCGAGCCGACGATGAGCCGGTTGGGCGCGGCCACGTCGATCGTCCACTGGTCTTCGGACTTGACCTTGGCCAGCACCTCGTCGGGCGCGTAGCCGTTGTTGCGGTAGTAGAACTTGTGCGTGTACATCAGCGGACCGCTCTCGCGCCGCGCCGCGTCCATCGTTTCCGCCACCATCATGTCGCGCATCAGGACCAGGTACGGCTTCTTGCCGTGCTTTTTGCACTCGGCACGGTAGAGATCGGCGAAGCGCTTGATCACCTTCACATGTTCAAGCGGTGAAGTGATCCAGGCGTCGGCGATTCTCGCCACGCGCTTGATTCCCACGTCGCTCCACGCGGCCATCCAGATCGGCGGCCGTGGCTTCTGCAGCGGCTTGGGCGTGATCATGACGTTGTCGAGCTGGTAGAACTTGCCGCTGTAGGAGAAGCGCTCCTGCTCCCAGCAGCGCTTGAGCACCTCGACGCCTTCCTCGCTGCGGCCAGCGCGCTCCTTGATCGAGAGCCCGAAGGCGCTGAAGTCGCGCTCCTGGTAACCGACGCCGACGCTCAGGATCATGCGGCCGCCGGTTATCTGATCGACGATCGCGGCATCTTCGGCCGCATGCACCGGATGCCACAGCGGGATCAGCGTGACGCAGGTGCCGACCTTGATCTTTTTGGTGCACACCCCGACCATCCCGGCCATCAGGATGACGTTGGGGATGTAGCAGTCTTCCTGCTGATGGTGTTCGCTGAACAGGCAGCTGTCGAAGCCGCTTTCCTCGGCGACCTGCGCCTCGACGATAGCCTCGCGCAGCACGCCGCCGATGTTCGCGCCGTTGGGCGGGTCCTGGGTACACGGAAAATAGCCGACCTTCATTGATGTTCCTCCCCAAGCTTGCTTACGAGTTTAGGTGCTCCAGTGCGGCTCGAATGTCAAATTCCGACGTGAGCCGGCCGTGTCAGCCGCGCCTTCGGCCCCTACTTGTTTTCCGCATAGAGAATCCCCGCGCTCCTGAGCTTTGCGACCTCCGACTCGCTCATGCCGAGCTGCTCGCGCAGAATCTCGCCGCCGTGTTCGCCGAGCAAGGGCGCCTGCAGGTTGAGTTCTTCGGGAAAGGCCGAGAACTTGAGCGGGAAGCCGGGAATCATCACCTCGCCCAGGATGCGGTCGGGGACCTTGCGGATCATGTTGCGCGCCTTGTAGTGCGGATGGCTCACGGTATCCACCACGGTCATCACCGGCGCGGCGGCGACGCGATGCTCTTCGAGAATCTTCAAGACCGCTTCGTCCGAGGGCTGCGCCTGCATCCATTTTTCGACCAGCGCGGCGAGCTCGAAGCGATTCTTCGCGCGATCGCGCATCGTTGCGAACCGCGGATCCTCTATCAGTTCGGGCTGGCCCATAGCTCGCGCCATCGCCGGCCACTGCCGATCCAGCACGAGGACGACGATGTAGCCCTGTGGGCCCTTGAATGACCCGCATGGACTGACCAGTTCGTGCTGCGAGCCCATCCGCTTGGGCACGAACTCGCCGTTGGTTGTTGACCATACCTGAATGTTGGCTTCGTGCATGTGATAGAGCGTGTCGACCATGGCGATGTCGATGTACTGGCCGACGCCGCTGCGCTCGCGATAAAAGAGCGCGTAGCCGATGGCCGAGAAGGCATGCACGCCGGCCGACTGATCGCCGATGCCCAGACCGACGAACATCGGCGGCCCGTTCGGGTCGCCCGTCATGTGCATCAGTCCTGAGAATGCCTGTGCGATGAAATCGTAGCCGACCTTGTGCGAAAGCGGCCCCTTGCGGCCGAAGGCCGAGATCGACGCCATGATGAGGCGCGGGTTGAGCCGGCTTAGCGAGGCGTAATCGAGCCCGCGCTTTTCCATCACGCCTGGACCGTAGTTCTCGACTACGATGTCGGCTTTTTTAGCGAGTTCGCGGATAAGGTCGAGCGACTCGCGCTTCGAGAAGTCCACGCAGAGGCTGCGCTTGCCGCGGTTCTGCTGGACGAAATAGGCGCTGCGGCCGTCGCGCACCGCCGGCAGCAGCCGCGCCGGGTCGCCCATCGGCGCCTGCTCGACCTTGACGATGTTCGCGCCCATCTCGGCCATGAAGCGCGTTACCGTTGGACCGGCCAGGTATTGCGTGAAATCCAGCACGCGTATGCCGGACAGCATGTGAGGCGAAGTATTTTCGCTTGTCATCGTGGATCCCCTGCCGGAACTGATGCCGCGTCGCCGTGATAACACCGAACGCGCGCATCTCACAAGCGCTCGGATCCGCGGCGAACGAGAACTACGAAGGCTCGGTGGGACCGCCGAAAGGCACCTGGCGCAGATGCGTCTGAAGTTCTTCGACCGTGGAGTTTGCGAGCTGGCGGGCGGCGCGCCCGGTCTCGGGACCCATCCGCGCCAGGCGTTGCAAGGTGCGCCGCGCGCGCTGAGCATTGCGCAGCGCCCGCTGACCCATGGGGTCAAAGCGGCAGGCCGGCGCCTCGTCGCCGTCGCGCAACAGGCCGTCGATGGCCGAGCAGGACGCGGTACAGAAGACCTCGACGTCCTGGCGATCGCTCGCCTTGACGCGGCCGATCGCGGCGACCACGCGGTGCCATTCGCGGATCCGACGCATCCCGCCCTCGAAGATCCGTTTCTGGGCGCGGAACGGCAGCAGGGGTGAGTCGATCTGACCGCGCAGCTTGCGGTCGAGGCCGCGGAAGTCGAGCCCCATCAGTCTGAGCAGGGTTTCGCGATGCATCGCGTCCTGCATCGAATCGAAGCGCGCCTCGCTCAGGATATGGCTGGCGATGGCCGAGTTGAAGCGGCCGATCCAGCGCGTCGGCAGGTAGAAGTTATGCGCGACGACGTCGGCGCCCAGATGCGCCAGGTAGCCGAGCGCGAACGCCTGCTCTTCGCTGCCGCGCGCCGCGCTCAGCAGGCCGAAGCCGGTTGACCAGTTGTGCGAATGCCGCCGCAAGCGGCTTTGCAGGCGCCTTCCCTGTACAATATCCGGCGCGAGCGAGCCGTACAGGAACGCATCGGGCATCGCCAGCAGGATGGCTTGAAGCGGCTCTTCCAGGGTGCTAACGCTCGCAAGCACCTGCGCGCCGAGGGCGATATGCGTGACCGGGCCCCAGGCGAATGCCGGCGGCGCGCTAAGCGCGATGAAAGCGATTACGAAGCCGATCACACCTGCCAACAGCATAAATGCGCCCGGCGGCGCGCTCGGGCGTTCCGCTTGATGTTATGAGCCGCGACCTGAGCGCGCCAGAGCACCGCCGCCTGATGCTCGATTCAGTGCGTGACTACCTGGACCAGCTTGCCGAAGAGGGGCTGGAGGGGCTGCCCGCGGAGAGGAGCAGGGGCGCGAGCCAGGTGGCCGCCGCCACAGTCGTCCCTTGCGCCTCCGATGTTCTGCCCGCGAGGCTTGCGCCCCGGCCTGCGCCGGCGCCGGTCGAACCGTTTTCGGCCTATCCGGGGCTCGAGAAGACCGCGACGCTGCCGGAGCTGGGCAGCTTCATCGGCGACTGCAAGCGATGCAAGCTTGCGCCGCTGCGGACTAATCTTGTGTTCGGCGTCGGCAATCCCGAGGCCGACCTGATGTTCGTCGGCGAGGCGCCCGGCGCCGACGAGGACGCGCGCGGCGAACCGTTCGTCGGCCGGGCGGGCCAGTTGCTGACGGATATCATCGAGCGCGGGATGGGACTGCGGCGCGCCGACGTTTATATCTGCAACGTGATCAAGTGCCGCCCGCCGGACAATCGAAATCCCGAGCCGGACGAGGTCGCAAGCTGCGAGCCGTTCCTGATGCGGCAGATCGATCTCGTACGTCCGCGCGCGATCGTCGCGCTCGGCACCTTCGCGGTACAGGCGTTGCTCAAGGTGAAGACGCCGATCAGCCGGCTGCGCGGCAACTGGCAGGAGTACCGCGGGATCAAGCTGATGCCGACGTTTCATCCGGCGTACCTGCTGCGCAGCCCCGGCGAGAAGCGGCTCGTGTGGCTGGATATTCAGGAAGTGATGAAGCTGCTCGGGATTCCGCTGCCCGCGCGCGGCAGCTCGCGATGAGATCGCCTCGCGCGACCGGCGCATTCGCGGCGCGGCCGCCGATGCGGCGCGCCGCGCTGATCTTCTGTTCGCTGCTGCTCGGTCTGCTGACACTTGCCCGTGCTGACGATCGCGAACGGCCGGGCGCGAGGCTGAGGTCGCGCGCGTCCGCAAGCGCCGCCGCAGCGGCGCTCTCGACGCCTGCGCCGGGGACGGCCGAAAATGCACCCGCGGGGACCTGGGTATGCCTGCTCAGGATCAACGGCTCGATAAATCCGGCGGTTGCCGGCTTCATCGAGCACGGAATCGAGTACGCCGAGGCGCGCGGCGCGGGCGCGGTCGTGATCGAGCTGGACACGCCCGGCGGCCTGCTCGGCACGGCACAGCGCATCGTCAAGGATCTGCTCAACGCTCCGGTCGCGACGATCGTTTACGTTTTTCCCTCGGGCGCGAGCGCGGCGTCGGCGGGCACGTTCGTCACCGAGGCGGCGGCGATCGCCGCGATGGCGCCGGGAACGACGATTGGCGCAGCGCATCCGGTGGGCGAGGCCGGCACCGAGATCAAGGGCGCGGTCGGTCAGAAGATCGAAAACTTCACCGCCTCGTTTGCCGGGAGCGTCGCGCGCCAGCGCGGCCGCAATCAGCAGTGGGTCGAGCAGGCAGTGCGTCAGAGCGCGGCGATCGGCGAAGCCGAGGCGCTCAGGCGCGGCGTGATCGATATCGTCGCGCCCGACCTGCCGAACCTGCTCGTGCAGGCCTCGGGGCGCGAGGTCAGGCTGGGCGGCGGGCGCGGGACGGTCAAGCTCAATCTCGCCGGCGCTGCGGTCCGCCGCCTGCGGATGACGCCGGGTCAGGCGCTGCTCAACGTGCTCGCCGACCCCAACGTGGTGTACCTGCTGATGCTCGCGGGCATCGTCGGCATCTACTTCGAGTTCGGCCATCCCGGGTTCTATCTGCCGGGCGTGGCGGGGGCGATATGTCTGCTGCTCGCGCTGGCCTCGTTCGAGCTTCTGCCGATCAATCTCGCCGGGTTCCTGCTGCTGGTGCTCGGAATCGCGATGCTGATCGCGGAGGTGTTCATAACCAGCTTCGGCGTGCTCGGCATCGGCGGCGTGATCGCGTTTGTGATCGGATCGCTGTTTCTATTCGACAGCGCCGAGACCAATCTCGAGGTGAATCGCGGTATGATTGCCGGGGCGGCGGTGGCGATGAGCGCGGTCATCCTCGGCCTGGGCTGGGTCATCTTGCGTGAACGGCGGCGGCGACCCACCACCGGCCGCGAGGGCCTGGTCGGAGAAATCGGCGAGGTGCGCGAGGCAATCGCGCCGGGCGCGCCCGGCCGCGTCTTCGTCCATGGCGAGCACTGGCGCGCAGTGAGCCGCGAGCGGCTCGAGGTCGGAGCGCGGGCGCGCATAGTGGCGGTGCGCGGGCTGGAAATCGAAGTATGCGCCGACAAACAGCGCGCGGCACAATGACGCGCGGGGGGGGGAGAACGCATGGGACCGGCATTGGGAATAATCATCGTGATCGGCGTCGCCATCCTGCTCAGCGGGCTCAAAATTCTGAACGAGTACGAGCGCGCGGTGGTCTTCCGGCTCGGCCGGCTGACGCCGTTTCGCGGGCCGGGCGTGATCTTCGTCATTCCGGTCCTCGAGCGCTCGGTGCGGATCGACCTGCGCACGGTCACGCTCGACGTTCCGCCGCAGGACGTGATCACGCGCGACAACGTGACCATCAAGGTAAGCGCGGTCCTGTACTTCCGCGTGCTCGACCCGTCGCGCGCGGTGACCGAGGTCGCCAACTACCTGTTCGCCACCAGCCAGCTCGCTCAGACCACGCTGCGCTCGGTCGGCGGGCAGACCGAACTCGACGAGTTGCTGGGCCAGCGCGACAAGCTCAACGCGCGCATCCAGGAGATCGTTGACGCCCAGACCGAGCCGTGGGGCGTCAAGGTCACGCTGGTCGAACTCAAGAACATCGACCTGCCGCAGGATATGCAGCGCGCGATCGCGATCCAGGCCGAGGCCGAACGCGAGCGGCGGGCCAAGATAATCGCGGCCGAGGGCGAGTTCCAGGCCGCGCAGCGCCTGGCCGAGGCGGCGGAAATAATGAACAAGAGCCCGGTGACGCTTCAGCTGCGCTACCTGCAGACGCTCAAGGAAATTGCGGCCGAAAACAATTCGACCACCATCTTTCCCGTGCCGATCGATCTGTTCGAGCCGTTCTACAATATGCGCCGCGCCAGCGGCGGCTCCGAGGGCGGCGGCACGAGCAAGAGCTGAGCGCGGACCGGGGAAAAGCCCCGAAGACCGCCTGATTGCAAGATTCCACGATGGGCAAGCTGATCCTGGTTCGCCACGGCGAGAGCGAGGGCAATCGCGATCGCCGCTTCACCACCACGCCCGACGCGCCGCTGACCGACCTGGGACGCGAACAGGCGGCGCAGGCCGCGCGGCGCATCGCGCGCCGGTTCCATCCGCGCCTGGTCATCACCAGCCCCTACGCCCGCGCGCGCGAGACGGGCGAGATAATCGCCGCGGCGCTGCGCTTGCCGGTCGAGGTCGAGCCGGGGCTGTACGAACGGCACTTCGGCTATTTGCGCGGGCAGCCGTACGACGCGGTGCGTGACGATCCGACGTTCGAGACCGAGAAGGCGTGGCTGTGGCGCCCCCAGGGCGGCGAAAGTTACGAGGACGTGCGGGTGCGCGTCGCACCGATCCTCGAGCGCCTCGCCGACCGCGCGGGCGAGGACGAGCTTGTCGTGGTCAGCCATGGCGGCGTGATGCTCACGATGTGGGCGCATCTGGCGGGCCATTGGGAGGACGCGCATGTGCCGCTCAATTGCGGCATCGTGCTGGTCGAACATCAGGGCGGCAGCTTCAGGCCGCCGCGGATAATCGAAGACTGAACGCCTGCGCGCGGCCAATTCGTCTCGTTTCGATGCCGTGGCGCGCGCGATACGCCGCGAGCAAGTACCAGGCGCATCCCGGCCGCATCATGGCGCGAGCAGGGCCGCGAGTGTCGGCGTCGCGGGCGCGTCCTCGAGCTCGGCCCAGGGGCCCTCCTGCACGATGCGGCCGTCCTCGATCGCCGCCGCGCGGGGGCACAGACGCTCGAGAATCTGATTGCGGTGATCGACGGCGATCAAGGTAAAGCCGAGTTCAGCCTGCCATTTCAAAATCGCATCCACGAGATCGTGGATGGCGGGATGGTCGAGCGCGGTGAACGGCTCATCGAGCAACACCAGCGGCGGCCGGCGCGCGAGCATCCGGGCGAGCGCGACTTTCCGCGCCTGGCCGCCTGAAACCTCTCGCGCGCGCTCGTTCCACAGCGGTCCGAGCGCGAGGCGCTCCTTGAGTTCCTCGAGCCATGGTCCCGCGCCATTGGTCTCGTGTCCACGCAGACCGAAAGTGACGTTCGCGCCCACGCTCAGATGCGGGAACAACCAGTCGTTCTGAGTCAGATAGGCGATCGGCCGCCGATGGAGCGGCAGGTTCGGCGGGTACAGGATCGTGTCGCCGAGCCGAATCCGCCCGGCGTCGGGACCCTCGATTCCGGCCAGGCACGACAGCACAGTGCTTTTGCCGGCTCCCGACGCGCCGAACAGCGCCAGGCGCTGACCCTGTTCCAGCCGAAGCTCCACGTCGAGGCGGAACCTTCGGCGCGCCTTGACGATGTGCGCCTCAAGCGTGGGCATCGGAGCCTCGCCTTTGCGCCAGCAGGTGGATAGCCCATGGCAGCGGCAGCGCGATCAGCAGGAAGATCAGCAGCAGCGGCATTACCGCGGACATCCCGGCGTCCTGGAGATTGATCCAGATCTGCACCGGCATCCCGCTCGGATAGTAAGAAGTGACCACGATCGCCCCGAACTCGCCCAGCGCGCGCACCCAGGCGAGACTCACCGCCGCCGCGAAGCCGAGGCGCGCGAGCGGAAATGTGATGCGCCGGAAAACCTGCCATGGCCGCAGCCCGAGCAGCGCTGCCGTCCGCTCCAGGTCGATGGGGACGCCGGCGATGGCGGCGCGCGCGGCCACGATGTAATAGCCGACGCTCACGTAGAACTGGGTCGCGACGAAAGCGATCGGGCTGTTGCTGGTCGGCAGTCCCAGGCGCAGCAGCCACGCTCCGGGCTCCATCGAGGGGCCGAACGCCAGCGACAGCAGAATCCCGAGCGCAAGCGGCGGCATCAGCACCGAAATCAGCACCGCCGCCTCCCACAGGATCGTGTCCCGGCCCGAAGCGCGCGACAGGTACCACGCGACCGGCGTACCCACGATGACGTCGAGCACCAGCGCGATACCCGTCAGCACCAGCGAAACATCGACCGCCGACATCGTCGAGCCAGGGATGCTCCCGTCCCAACGCCAATGGCCCACCGGCGCGCCAAGGCCGACGAGCGGATAGAGCAATGCCAGCGTGAACGCCAGCATGCCGATTCGGGGCCAGTAACGCGAACCACTAAATGAATGCACGAAAGCGTACCTTACGGCATTAGCGGCACAGCGTCGCCGGGGGTATCGTAGCGGTATTGCGTGAGAATCCGCTTCGCCGGCACGCTGTTGAGCCAGCCGAGAAATCGTTTTGCCAGCGCCGGATGGGGCGCGTCGTTCAGCACCGCGGCATAAAACACCAGCGGAGAAGGGCGGCGCGCCTTGCCGTTGAGCGTTACGCTCGCCCGCCGGTACTGCTGCGCCATGGTTGCGTGTCCGAGGTTAATCTCGGCCGGCAACTCGATAAAAGGCAAACCGAGCGCCGATGGCTGGGTCTTGTATGCGGCGGCGGCGTCGAGTTGGCCTGCCTGCAGCCGCGCCATTAGCTGAGGCTCCTGGAAAATCTGGCTTGGGTTGATGTGTTGCCCGAGGATTTTTTCCGCCAAGTCCGGCTGATGATAGTAAGCCGACGCCAGCTGCATCGTGAAGATCACATTCAGCCCCAGTGGATCGGCATTCGGATCGGTTCGGCCGAAGCGGAACCCGGAACTCTGCAGAATCCGCCACCACGGCGCCGCGCCCGCGCTGCCGGCCTTGCCGAGCGCTGCCGCGTATTTGCTCTGCCCACTGTACGCGATCACCATCTCCGTGCGTGCGATCGGATCGGCGCGCATCGCCTTGCGCGCCGCAAGCACGATGCGCATCGGCTCGGGCGTGACCGCGATGAACACGTCGGGCCGGATGCTGCCGGCGACGATCAGGTTGGCCAGGCCGGTCGAGCCCTGGGCGCGGCCGCGCAGTTCGGCACCGAGCGCTTTCGCGATCTCGGGACGGATCCCGCCGTCCATCATCGAGCCCATCGAACCCGCGTACGCGACCTCGAGCGGCGTGAGCGAATCCGCGCCGCCGATCCGCGCGATAAGCAGCAGCAGGGCCGCGGCCGCAACGGCGACGGACCCGCGCCGAAACCTGGTCGTCATCAGCGTCCGCTCCTAGAACGGGATGCGTCCGCTGGCGACCACCGCGTGGTTATAGGCGGGATGGTGTGTCGCAGCGATCTGATAACCGGCACCGCAGGTCAGTCCCACGCGGCCGTGAATCGGGATGCGTCCGACGATCAATCCGGGGGTTATGAAGAGCTGATTCTTGCCGGTATTCTCGCCCAGCGTGAACCAGGTGTAATTGAATTCGAGCTCCGGCCAGAAATATCTCATTACACGGTATTGGAATGCGGTGTTCCAGCTGAGCGGCATCGAGAGTCGATCCATCCCGCCGTTTGGAATCGCAACGCCGACGGTGCTCTGAAAGTCGAAATTGCCGAAGCCCTTACCAAACGCGACGGTCGGCGTGTAGATCGTATGGCCGGCGCTGTTGCCATCGTCGCCGGTCGGCACCGTGAAGCCCATGAAGGCGGTCAGGATGTAGTCGCCGTTGTCCTGGTTGGCGGAAAGGATGCGGTACTTGATGAGAAACGTTTCATCGGCCCATCCGTCGGTTGCGGGTTTCGGTCCGGGCTTTTTGCCGGGCCTGGGCTTGTGCGGCAGCGCGCCGTTGTGCGCGATCCATCCCGGGACTCCGAGAATGATCTCGGTGTTCTGAAACGGGATCAACTCGAGGCCTTTGTTCGCGCCGAAGTTATCGAGCGCCTTGCCGTGCGGTTGCGCCTGCCACAGCTGGTCGTAACGGAACTCTTCTTCCAGGCGTGGCGTCACGGTTAGCAGCGGCGTCACCCAGTGGGGCTGTTCGCTCTGGATGCGGGTGACGCGTGGAAACCAGTCAGCGAAATATTGAACCAGCGGATCCATAACCGAAGAGCGAGGGCTGGAGGCCACGGCCGAGGCGCTCGCGGTCGTCTGTGGGTCGGCGAGCGTGGCAATCGAGCAGCAAAGGAGGAGCGTAAGTGCGGCACCCGCCGCGCGCAGTCGGGATGTTCGGGAGCACACAACGGACATTTTCATAATCCGGACCTTATGCCATTATGCGGGCGTCATGACAAGCAATATAGCGAACTCCGCGCTCGCGTCCGAAGTGCGGCGTGCGCGTCTCGCGCGCGGCCTTACCCAGGACGAGCTTGCCCGGCGTGCCGGCCTCTCGCGCCAGGCCTTGGGCGCGATCGAGGCCGGCCTCTATCAGCCCGGCGTCGGCGCCGCGCTCGCGCTCGCGCGCGAGCTGGGCGCGAGCGTCGAGGCGCTGTTCGGGCGCGCCGAGCGCGCGCCCGAACTGCTGGAGGTCGACTGGGCCGCCGCCGATGCGCCGGTCGGCGCCGCGGCGGCGGCCCGGCGGCCCGCGCCGGCTGCCGCGTTGCAGGCGCGCCCCGGCGCAGTTGCGCTCGGGCGCGTCGGCGGACGGCTGGTGGCCCTCGCGCAGCCGCCCCCGGCGATGCGTCTGGCGGCGGCCGGCGGCGTGCTGCGGCACGCCGCCGGCCGCCGCGCCCGCGTGGCGCCGCTGCGCTCGGCGCAGGAGATTGACGCCACGCTGCTGCTTGCCGGATGCGACCCGGCGGTGACGATCCTGGGCGAGTGGATGGTCCGTCATCGCGCGCCCGCGATCCTTGCTCCGATCGCGCAGGGCAGTGGCCGCGCGTTGGCCGCGCTGGTCGCGGCGCACGTGCATGCGGCGGGTGTGCATTTGTGCGACGGTCGCGGAGGTGAGGACAATCTGGACGCGGTGCGCCACGCGATCGGCCGGCGGCGCGCGCTGGTGGTCAATTTCGCGCGCTGGGAGTTGGGGCTCGCGGTGAAGCCGCGCAATCCGCTCGGCCTGCGCGGCATGGCCGACCTGGCGCGGCACGGATTGCGCATCGTCAATCGCGAGCCCGGTTCGGGGGCGCGCGTCGTGCTCGATCGCGCCTTGGCCGGTCTTGGCGTCGCGCCTCGTCGGATTGCCGGTTACGATCGCGAATTGAGGGGGCACCTAGAAGTTGCGGCGGCGATCGCCGCAGATGAGGCCGACGCGGGATTGAGCTTGCGGGTTGCGGCCGAGGCCTGGGGTCTGGGTTTTGTCCGAGTGCGCGAAGAGCGCTATGATCTGGTTATCCTGGAACGCGAGATGGACTCGTCCCCGGTGCGTGCGATGTTGGACGCGCTGAGTTCTCGCAGCTTTGCCGGCGAAGTGAGTCAGCTCTGCGCCTACGACACCTCGCGCATGGGGCAGATCGTGGCCCGTATCAACTCGTAGACCGCCCGTCGCCGAAAGACGAGCGTTCAAGCGGCGGCCCGTCGGACTGACGCGGGCGCAAGTCAGAAAACAGCAATCTAGCGCAAAGGAGTTTGGACAATGGCAGCATCGACACCGTCAATGGAGAGCGCGAGCCGGGGCATGGTCTCGAGCGCGGCGTTGGACTTCCTCAAGGCCTCGCCCAAAAAATTGCTGATCGGCGGCAAATGGCTGGCGGCGAAATCGGGCAAGACCTTCGAGACGCTGAATCCGGCGACCGAGGAGGTCCTCGCCCTGGTCGCCGAGGGCGACAAGGCCGACGTTGACGAGGCGGTCAAGGCCGCGCGCAAGGCGCTGGAAGAGGGCAAATGGTCGACGATGGGGCCTCATCAGCGCGCCCGCTACCTGTTCAAGGTCGCCGACCTGATCGAGCAGCACGCCGACGAGCTGGCCGAACTCGAGACGCTGGACAACGGCAAGGCCAAAACCCAGGCGCGCGCGATCGACGTGGCCGGCGCAGCGGAGACCTTCCGCTACTACGCCGGATGGTGCAGCAAGATTTACGGCGAAACCAACCCGTCCGACCCGTCGATGTTCAACTATACGCTCCGCGAGCCGGTGGGTGTATGCGGACAGATCATCCCGTGGAATTTCCCGCTGTTGATGGCCTCGTGGAAACTCGGTCCCGCGCTCGCCTGCGGCAACACGGTGATTCTCAAGCCCGCCGAGCAGACGCCTCTGAGCGCGCTGCGCCTGGGCGAATTAATCCTCGAGGCGGGCCTGCCGGAGGGAGTGGTCAACATCATCACCGGGTTCGGGCCGGGCGCGGGCAGCTCGATCTCCGAGCATCCGGACATCGACAAGGTCGCGTTCACCGGCTCGGCCGAAGTCGGCAAGATCATCCTTAAGGCGTCCGCCGGCAATCTCAAGCGCGTGTCGCTCGAGCTCGGAGGCAAATCGCCCAACATCATTTTCCCCGACGCCGACATGGAGCAGGCCGTGCCGGGCTCGATGATGGGCGTGTTCTTCAACTCGGGGCAGGTGTGCTGCGCGGGAACGCGGATCTTCGTGCAGAAAGACGTCTATGACAAGTTCAACGACTCGCTGTCGAAGTTCAGCGCGGGCATGACCATGGGCCCCGGCCTGGATCCCAAGACGATGATGGGTCCGCTCGTGTCCAGAGAGCAGTTTGACAAGGTCAAGAGCTACCTCGAGCTGGGAAAGAAAGAAGGCGCGCGGATCACCACCGGCGGCGAGACGCTGCCGGGCAAGGGCTATTTCGTCAAGCCGACGGTGTTTGCCGACGTGAACAACAGGATGCGCATCGCGCGCGAGGAAATCTTCGGTCCGGTCGCGGCCACTATCCCGTTCAAGGACGAGAACGATGCGGTCCTGCAGGGCAACGACACCGACTACGGTTTGGCCGCGGCGGTATGGACCAGCGATGTCGGCCGCGCGCACAAGGTCGCGCGCGCGCTCAAGGCGGGAACGGTCTGGGTCAACTGCTACGGGTCGATCGATCCGATTTCACCCTTCGGCGGTTACAAGCAATCGGGCTTTGGCCGGGAGCTGGGCAAGTACGCGCTCGAGCTCTATACGCAAATAAAGACGGTATACATCAAGCTCTGATACCGACCGACTGAAAACGGTCGATGTTTGGTCGGGGACGCCCTCCAAAGCGGGCGTCCCCGTTTTCTTCCGGACTTTACAGACCGATCGCGACGATCTATCTAAAAAATCCGGGGGGCGAAGTCGATCGCAGAGCCTGACTAAGAGCAAGCGAATGCCCAGGAAGAAGCTCGCCACTTTTGCCGCCGGATGTTTTTGGGGTGTCGAGGCCGCGTTTCGCGAATTGGACGGCGTGATCGCGGTTACCTCGGGATACATGGGCGGATGGCTCAGGAACCCGACCTACGCGCAGGTCTGCACCGACAGGACAGGGCATGCCGAAGTCGTCCAGGTCGAATACGATCCGGCGATCGTGTCGTACGACCGGCTCCTGGAGCTGTTCTGGGAGATCCACGACCCGACCACGCTCAATCGCCAGGGGATGGATGTCGGGACGCAGTATCGGTCGGCAATTTTCTACCACGACGCGCGCCAGAAAGTGGTGGCCGAGGCTTCGCTCAGGCGGCTGGATGAGTCGAGCGAACTCGACGGGCCAATCGTGACCCGGATTGTTCCGGCGTCGGTCTTTTACCGCGCCGAAGAATACCATCAGCGCTACTACGAGCGGATGGGCGTGGCGCCGCATTGCGGAGTGCGCCGCCCGCGCATGGCCGCTGACTGAGACGCGCGCGCCGCCGCGTTGCCGGACATCGCGGCGGCTACGGAATCAGCAGCAGTTTTCCCACTGACCGGCGCGACTGCAGATGGCGGATCGCTTCGGCCGCGTCCGCCAGCGCGAATTTGCGGCCGATCGGCACGGCGAGTCTGCCCTCGCGCGCGAGGCGGAAAACGTCGTCGAGGCCGTGGCGATGGATTTCGTGCATCGCGTACACCATCGGCACCGCGAAGCCGCTTATCTTGAGCGCCTTGCCGAACAGGACCATCGGACTTATCGCGTCGGGAACGCCTCCGGCGCGGCCGTAGAGCACGAGATGGCCGAACGGCGCGAGGCACTGGAGGCCCTTGTTGAAGGTGGGTTTGCCGACCGCGTCGAGTATGAGATCGACGCCGCGCCCCGCGGTCAGCCGCAGGGCCTCGACCGCGAAATCGTGCTTTTCGTAATTGATGACCTCGTCGGCGCCGAATTTCCGCACCAGCTCGATCTTGTCGTCGTTCGAGACGGTGCCGAAAACCCGCGCGCCGGCGGCCCTGGCGATCTGCACGGCCGCGATGCCGACGCCGCCGGCGGCCGAATGCACGATCACCGATTGTCCCAGCGTGGTCCGATGGCAACTGTGCAGCAGGTGCCACGCGGTGAGCACAGCGATCGGAAATGCGGCGCCCTGCTCGAAGCTCATCTCGTCGGGCAGCACGATCGCGCGCGAGCGGCGCAGCCGGATATACTCGGCGTACGCGCCCATCCCGATATAGGCTACGCGCGCGCCGACCGCGATATCCGTGACATCGGGCGCGACCGCTTCGACCACGCCGGCACCCTCCATGCCCGGCGTGTCGGGAAATACGGGCTTGACGATGTATTCGCCGCGCAGGAACAGGACGTCGCCGAAGTTGAGCGCGATTACGCGGTTGCGAACGACGATCGTGCCCGGTTGGAGCTCCGGCTTCGGCACCTCGCGCAGTTGCATCACCTCGGCGCCGCCCAGCCGCTCGAATTGGATTGCTTTCATCTGCCGCTCCGGGTTGCTCGCTTTTGGCCCGCGCGCGATCGACCTATGCGCGGGGCGCGGGCGCGACGATCGAGTCGAGGAACTCGACCGAACGGAGCTTGCGATCGACCACCGACGCGATGAAGCGCGCAATCGCGAGCGCTCCGTCGCCGCCCGCCGCCGGCATCGCGGATGCGTTGGCCAGCGGTTCGCGCCCCAGTATGGCCAGCGCGGCGGCGCTCGCCCGACTGAGCCGGATTGCGCCCTCGGGCGTGCGTTCGCGGCATCGCGCACAGACGATTCCGCCGCGTCCGATCGTGAAATACACGGCCGCCGCCTCGGTCTGGCTTTCACCGCACATGCGGCACCGATCGAATTCCATCCCGAACCCGGCCCATCGCAACAGCTTCAGCTCGTAGGCCTGCCGCAGGGCAGGGCCAGCGGCGCTTATGGCAAGCGCGGCCAGGGCTTCGGCCAGCAGATGGTATGCGTCGGCGGCTTCAGCGTCTTCGGAGGTCAGCGCGTCCGTCAACTCCAGCATGTAGCTGCCGAGCGCGAGGCGGCCGAGGTCGTCTTCGAGACGAAAGGGATGAAGGTCCGCGGCCTCGGCACGGGTGATGAAGACCAGCTGGCCATGCAGGCGGCGGCGAAAGTACAGCATCACGTGCGAAAACGGTTCGAGCCGATGTTCGAAGCGCCGGCGCGATGCCTTGGCGCCCTTGGCGATGCCGCCGAGCTTGCCCGCACGCTCGGTGAGCAGCGTGACGATCCGATCGGACTCCATGTAGTCGCGCGTGCGCAGCACGATGGCGGGGGTGGCTTCCTCGACGGGCATCGGTCCGCTCGCGCGCCGCGCTAGATCCGCCGCAGCATCGACTGCTGGATGTGCCTCGCCTGCGCGCGCATCGCCTCGACTCCGCTCGCCGGCCGGCCGCACTCGGCGGCTTCCCGCAGCAGGTTGTCGAAGCGCACCAGGATGTTCGCGATCTTGGTGTGCGCCTCGACCAGCGCGCGGCTGCGCAGTTCGTCGCTTTCCCATCGGCGGTTGGCATACTCGCTCAGCTCCTGGCTCTGGATCAGAAGCTCGCGCGCCTGCTCCTCGAAACCCTTGACCAGGCGATGGATGGTCTCGCGGACCTTGGGATGCTCCTCCGGGTCTTTCCACAGGACGTGCTCGAGGAAAGCGAGGTCGTCCTCGGTCACCTCGGTGCGGCCGTAAAGCAGCGCATGCGCGCGCAGCACCTCGAGCACGTTGCGCCAGCGCCGGTCCGACACGATGATCTGCTGGCGCGCCAGCTCGCGCCGCAGCTCGGCGATCGCGGTTATCACCCGGTCCGGCACCTCGACCGCGCCCGCGGCCGTGCGCAGCTCGTCCAGCTCCGCGAAGCTCAGCATGGTGCGCGCCGCCGGGCGCGGGCCCTCGAGCATCTTGAGGAAGCGGAATTCTTCGCCGATATAGTCGACGGTGAAGCGCAGCATGAAGCGATCGTAGAGCGCAGTCAGCTCTTCTTCGTCGGGCAGCTCGTTGGACGCGCCGAACATCGTAATCAGCGGCACGCGCAGCCGCTCGCGTCCGTTATGGAAGAGCCGCTCGTTGACGATCGTCAGCAGCGCATTGAGGATCGACGAGTTGGACTTGAAAATCTCGTCGAGAAAGGCGATGTGCGCTTCGGGGAGCTTGTTGGCGGTGACGCGGCGGTAATCGTCGTGCTCGAGGCCGCTTAGGCTCACCGCGCCGAAGATCTCCTCGGGCGTGCTGAACTTGGTCAGCAGCCACTGGAAGTAGTTCGCCCCCTCGATTCGCCGGCAGAGCTCGTCGGCCAGCATCGACTTGGCCGTGCCCGGCGGCCCGACGATCAGCACGTGATGGCCCGAGAGCAGCGCGCACAGCGCGCCGTCGATCAGTTCCGCGCGTTCCTGGAAACTCTGATTGAGTTCCTCGCGGATGCGCGCGAGGCGCTCGCCGGCTTTGGACATCGATCGATTCTTAGCAAAGCGCGCCCGCGCACGCATCACGCCCGGGCGAAATCCCTCGCTTGCCGGGCATGCTCGCAAGGCGTTACAAGGGATGAGACAACCCCGCGCAGGGCTGGCAGGAGGACGCGTATGGACAAGGCGCTCTCAGGTTTAAAGGTGCTCGATCTGACGCAGTTCGAGGCCGGCACCTCGTGCACCGAGATGCTGGCGTGGCTGGGTGCGGACGTGATCAAGCTGGAAGCGCCCGGCCGTGGCGAGCAGGGACGCTGGCAACTGACGGAAAAGCCCGGCGTCGATTCGCATTACTTCATGCTGCTCAACGCCAACAAGCGCTCCATCACGCTCAATCTGAAGGACGAGCGCGGCAAGAAAATTTTCGTCGAGCTGGTCAGGAAGGTCGACGTGCTGGCGGAGAATTACTCGCTCGGCACCCTCGAGAGCTGGGGCTTTGGATGGGAGCGGCTGCGCGAGATCAATCCGCGCCTGATCTACCTCACCATCAAGGGCTTCGGCACCTACGGCCCGTACAGCAGGTACAAGAGCTTCGACATGATCGCCCAGGCCGCGGGCGGCGCGATGGCGCTCACCGGAACGCCGGAAACCATTCCGCTCAAGCCCGGACCGACGATCGGCGACACCGGCACGGGCATGCACGCGGCGGTCGGCGTGCTTGCCGCTTTTATCCAGCGCGAGCGCACCGGCAAGGGGCAGAAGGTCGAGCTTTCGATGCAGGACGCGGTGCTCAACTTCTGCCGCGTGCCGATGATGGGCACCTACATCACGCACAAGCCGGTGCCGCGGATGGGCAACCGCATTGCCGCCGGCGCGCCCGCCGACACCTACAAGTGCGCGCCCGGCGGCGAAAACGATTACGTCTATATCCTGTGCACCACACCCGAGATGTGGACGAATCTGTGCCTGGCGATGGGCCGGCCGGAGATGGCGGGCGATGAGCGCTTCAAGGATCGCCGCTCGCGGCTGCATCACGTCGAGGAAGTGACGGCCGCGATTAATGCCTGGACCGGCCGCCACACCAAGCACGACGTGATGCGCATCCTCGGCGAAGCCGGCGTTCCGTGCGGCAAAGTGCTCGACAGCGTCGAGCTGCTCAACGATCCGCACCTGCGTGAGCGCGGGATGATCACCACCATCAACCATCCGGTGCGCGGCGAATTCACGATGCCCGGATGTCCGGTGAAGCTCGAGGACTCGCCGGTCGAGGTGCGCAGCGCGCCGCTGCTGGGCGAGCACAACCACGAGGTCTTCGCCCAGTATCTCGGCTTCGACGCGGCCGAGATCGAGCGGCTCAAGCAGGAAGGCGTGCTCTGACGCCCTGCCGCGCCGCAATCCTTCCTGCGCCTCGTGACCGGCGATGACTGCGAGCGATCCCGATGACGGCGAGCGACCTGTTCGGCGCGGCTGAACGGCTCAGGCGCGACGGCCCGGGCCTGCTGCGCGCCTTCGTGCGTTCCCATCGCGGGGCGCTCTCCGCCGATCTGCGGTTCGAAGTCATGTTCAGCCGCTCGAGTTCAGCTGCGGACGGCGAGCCGCGCTCGGCGCTGGAGGGCGAGAGCGCGGGTTTCTGCGTGAGCGTTTGCGCCGGCGAAGGCTCGGGCGCCTCCGGCGCGGCTCAGACGGGGGTCGAGCTGGGGCGCCTTGCGCTTCGTTCGCAGCCTACGGTCGCGGCGATTCGAGCAGCGCTCGAGGAGGCGTATGAGCGCGCGCGACTCGGAGCGCGCGAGAAGGCCGCGCTCCTGCGGACGCTCGGCGCGCGCGGGCGAAGCCTGGCGGACGCGGCGGCCGCGCCGCGCGAGCCGGTGCGGGACGCGGTGCCCGCCGTCTATCGATGCGACCCGCGGGCGCTCGCGCCGGACGCGCTCGGACGTCTCTGCCATGACGCCTCGGCGCGCGTCGCGGAGCTCGGCCCGGAAATCGCCTACAACGCGATCGCGGCGACCAGCGAATTGCGCGAAGAATTGTTCATCGGCAGCGACGACACGCTGATCAGCCAATGCTTCTCCTTCTCGCAGGGCGACTGCTACGTGGTCGCGCAGTCCGGCGACGGTCATCAGGAGATCTACGACTCGATCGGGCAGCAGCGCGGGTTCGAATGCCTCGCCGAAGGCTGGCGCGATGAGCTGATGCCCAATCCGGACCTGACCACCTTCGCCCTGGCGCTGGCTGGCGAAGCGCGCGATCTGGCGGCGGCGCCGGTGCTCAAGCCGCCCGCCGGTGAGGTCACGGTGGTCACGGACCCGCATTTCAATGCGCTGCTCGCGCACGAAATTGTCGGCCATCCGAGCGAAGCCGATCGCGCGCTCAAGATGGAAGCGGCGTACGCTGGACGAAGCTGGTTTCTGCGCTCGCTCAAAGACAGCGAGGTCGGCCGCCGCGTCGGCTCGCCGCTGTTGAGCGCCTGTTCCGATCCCACGCTGCACGGCTTCGGCCATTATCGCTACGATCACGAAGGCACGCGCGGCCGGCGCGCGATGCATATCGAGAACGGAATATTTCGCGGGTTTCTCAACTCGCGCGAGACCGCCGCGGTGCTCGGTGTCGAGCCCAACGGATCGGCGCGCGCGAGCGAGGTCTTTTATGTTCCGCTGATTCGCATGTCGAACACGTTCCTGCTGCCGGGCGAGACCGATCCGCGCGCCATCATTGGCGAAGTCGAACGCGGCTACTACGTTTGTGGCAGCGCCGTGCCCTCGATCGCCGAGTCGCGCGAGAACTTCCGCATCTCGGCGCGCCGCGTCTACGAGATCGAGCAGGGCCGGATCGGGCGCCTGTATCGATCCGGGAGCGTGATCGCCGACTCGAAAGAGTTCTTCTCGCGTATCGACGCCGTGGGCAATGACCTGCGCCTGATCGCGATTCCCAACTGCGGCAAGGGCCAGCCGATGCAGGTGAAGCGTATGTCCAACGGCGGGCCGACGCTGCGCTCGCGCGCGCGGCTGGGCGGCGGATGAAACCGCGGTGAGATCGGCGGCGGAACTGAAAGGCTTCGCGCGCGAGGCGCGCGCAATGCTCGCGTGCGAGCGCGACCTGGCCGCATTCGAGATCTATTGCGTATCGGCGGAAAACCGCGTCGCCCGCATTGCCTACACCTCAGACATCGCCTGCCGTGGCGTCGAAGAGCTGAAGTCGCACGGCGCCGACGGTTTCGCCCTGCGCATCGTCGTGCGCCGCAACCCGCACGAGATCGGTATCGCCACCGAGGCCGCGGACCTGAGCGTCGCGGCGCTGCGTGCGGCGCTCGCGCGGGCGCGCGGCGCCGCTTTGGTCGATCCTCATTTTCCGGGGCTTCCCGATGCGCCGCGCCCGCGCGGGCGAGAGGAGGTCCGCGCGTCCGCGGCCGCGAGCCTGATGCGCGGCGGCGACCGCGCGCTGGTCGAATCGGCATGGGGCGCTGTCCGCGGCGCGCTGGCGGCGTTTGCGGCGAAGCCCGCGCGCCATCCGGAGCGGCCGGGCCTCGTGCTGGGCGGCGACGTCACGGTAGTGCGCGACCGCATGGCGATCGCAAGTTCGTGCTTCAATGACGTGCGCGCCGAGGCGGGCGCCCATTTCAGCTGCAGCGTGACCGCCCTCGTCGAATCGCTGGGCGCCAAGGGCACGGCCTCCGCGTTCGGCACGATGGCAGCCGAGATGCAGCGCGTGGCGGCGCGAGCCGGAGGTGAGGCGGTGGCCCGCGCGCTCGCGCTGGGCGGCGGCGAGCGGCCGGTCGGAGGAAATTACCGGATGGTGTTCGGGCCGCAGCCGGTCGCCGAGATACTCAACTACATGGTAATCCCGTCGCTGACCACCGGCGCGTTCCAGGCCGCGAGCACTGCTTTTCATGGCCGCTTCGGCGCGCAGGTGATGGATGCGCGGCTGACGCTGATCGACGATCCGGGCGCGGCGCGCGGCGCGATCCGGCGGCGGCTGACCTGCGAAGGACTGCCCGCGCGGCGGACGACCTTGATCGAAGACGGACGGTTGGTGGGGCTGCTTTCGAATTTTTACGACAGCCATCGGCTGGCCACCGACGAGCATCGCGCCGACAAGCTCGGCCCGCTCGGCCCGGCGGAAGTCGCGTTTCCGGCGGCGAGCGGCTACCGCCTGGGCGAGACCGCCGCGCGGCGCTTCGATGCCGGCCCGGGCACGGCCGCGACCAATGTCATCATGCGCGCGCGCGGCGGCGTCAGCGAGCGCGAGCTGATACGCGCGGTGGGCGAGGGGATTTACGTCGGCCGCGTTTGGTACACGTATCCGATCAACGGGCAGCGAGCCGGAGATTTCACCTGCACGGTGAGCGGCGACTCCTGGCTGATTCGCGGCGGCAGATTGGCGGTTCCGCTTGCGCCCAACGCGCTGCGGATCAACGCGAATATCGGGCAGGTCTTCGCTCATCCGCTCGGCGTGGGTAATCGCGCCGCGCCGGTGCTGGTGTGGGGCGCGCCCGAAGCGTACTACACGATCGCGCTCGCCGCACGGGATATTCCGCTGAGCGCGATCCAAGCCTCGCAGTCATCAATGGAATGAGCGCGTAACGCGCAGGGCACGAGGCGTGACCGGCCGGGGAATGAGCGTGCGCAAGGCGCCGGTCTGCCAGGTGCGGGCTGCTCAGGCGCCGAGCGGCGCCGGCGCTCAAGGCCGTTTCATGTTGGGGCCGTTGCCGACGTCTCCCGAGACCTTCTCATCGTCCTTGTAAACGTCGGTCCATTCTTTGAACCCGTTGGGGTCCCATCGATGCCATACGCCCTCGCGCTTACCGTCGCGATATTCACCTTCGATCGCCTTGGCGCCGTTGGCATACCAGCTTATGTGCAGGCCGTTCTGGACTCCGTCTTTGTAATGGTCGAGTGAGGCGCGCTGTCCGTTGGCGTGCCACATCGTCCATTCGCCGGCCTGTTTGCCGTCGTGGTAGTAGCCGTCGATCATGCGGCTGCCGCTCAGGTTGTAGACGACGAACGGCCCGTCCTTGACCGGAATACCGCCGACGTACTTTTCGCACCAGATCTCGGTGCCGTCGGGCGGCGGGGCGCCCTTGAGTTCCGCGCCGTCGGGGCAGCTCTTCGGCACTGCCGCCGTCTTGTTCGCACCAACGCGCTTGCATCCGGCAAAGCAAAGCAGCGCAACGAGCGCGAGCGTGCCAATAGAGCAGACGGGATGGCGCGCGCGCGGCGGGATATCTCGATTCATCCTTTTAGAATTTATACGTATCGCGCGCGCGAGAGAAAGTGCGGCCGCCTGGCAAGCGAAAAGGGCGGCGAGCCCTGCGGCCCGCCGCCCTCGGAGCTGGCTCTTTACTGCAAGGCTAGTTCGCGCCCGTCGAGCCGAGCAGATTTCCGCCGAGCGTCGGATGGCCGACGGTCTTGTCGCCGATCACGTTGACCAGCGCCGGGCGGCCCGATTTGAAGGCGCGCTCGAGCGCCGGTACGATCTGATCGGGCTCGGTTACGTTCTCGCCGTGGCAGCCCATCTCGGAGAAAATCTTGTCGTAGCGGATATCCTGCAGCATGTTGAACGGATCGGTGCGATCCTTCAGCAGCGGCATCGACTCAAAGCTCGGCCCCCACGAGCTGTTGTTCCACAACAGGCATACGATGGGCAGCTTGTAGCGCGCGGCAGTCTCCATATCCCAGCCGCCGATACCGAGGCCGCCATCGCCCATGACCAGCACGATCTGGGAGCCCGGCCGCGCGAGCTGCGCGCCGATGCCCATGCCGAAGCCATGGCCTACCGGGGCGAGCGGCCCTGCATCGATCACCTGACCGGGAAAACGGCAGACGAAGTTCTGGCTCATCCATCCCGAGAGAGTGAAACTGTCGATCACGACCGTGCAGTTCTTGTCGAGCACGGATACGAGGTCGCGCACGAGCCGCGCCGGATGGATCGGGCGGTTGGCGTGGAATTTCTTCGCGTTCTCCGCGACCTGGCGCTCGAAATTCGAGCGGACCTCGGCCAGCTCTTTGAGCCATTGCGAGCCGCGATTGCGGGAAAAATCGAGCTTGAGCTCCCTGATGCGGTTAATCATCTGGCGCAGCACCAGTTTGGGATCGCCGACCACCGGCACCTCGGCCGGCACCTGCCACCCGATTCGGTTGGCCGTTGGATCGACCTGGATGTACTTGGCCTTGTCGTTCCACGTCTTCGGCCGACCGAAGTGCTCGCCGCTCCAGAAGCGGAAACCCAGCGTGAGTACCACGTCGGCGCGCCCGGTGAACGGCTTTTTGAACGCGCCGCGAATCGCCAGCGGATGTTCCTCGGAAACCGCTCCCTGTCCGGCGCGCCGCGCGTAGACCGGGATCGAGGTCAACTCGACGAACTCGCGCAACTCGGGGCCGGCCTGCGACCAGAAGAGCCCGTCGCCGCCGGCGATCAGCGGGCGTTCGGCTGCGACCAGCAGCTCGAGCGCGCGGTCGATCTTCGCCGGGTCGCCCGCCGAACGAACGTCATCGACCGTAAAGCGCATTCCGCCGGGACTCTGCTGCTTGTCGTCCTCGTGGTGATAGAGGATGTTCTGCGGAATTTCGACCAGCGCCACGCCCTGCGGCGGCGTGATGGCCTCGCGAAAGGCCAGGCGCATGTCGAATTCGATCGTGCTCCAGTCGGTTACGCGTTTGGTGTACTTGGCAAAGCTGCGGAGCACCTCCGAGCCGTAAGCCTCCTGGAACGAGCCCTGATGGTCTTCCGTGTTGGGATGCTGACCGGAGACGCAGACCACCGCGCTGTTGGTCATCGCAGCCAGGCACAGGCCGGTGACCGCATTGGTGAGGCCGCATCCCGCGGTCACCATGCACACGCCGGCCTCGCCCGTCATCCGCGCGTAGGCGTCGGCGGCGTAGGCGGTGGCCTGCTCGTGACGCATATGGATGAGCTTGATCTCGTGCGCGCGCAGCTGGGCGAGAATCGGAAAGAGATGACCGCCATTGATTGAAAAACAATACCGGGCCTTGTTCTCCCGCATGACGCGGGCGACCAATTCGCCGCCATCGACTTTAGCCATCAGCGCGACCTCCGACGCAATTTGGGGCTGCCGCCGCTCGCGCGGTGGCCGTCATCGCCGCCGCGCCTGCGTTTCGCGCCACGAGCGATCGCCTGCCGAGACGGCGGCTTGTCCTGTGCGAATCCTTGCACATTTCCGACGAGGGCGGAAATGGCGTGTCTGAGTGCAGTTGATCGGGCCGCCGATGCCTGCCACGTTGTTACCGCATTAGAGTTGAGTTAGGTGTAGAGCGAATGAAGAGGCTTTGGGGAATACTCGTAATCCTGCTGAGCGCGGTCATGTATGCACGGCCCGCGCACTCGTTCAGCCTGCTGAATCCCGACACTTGGCCGGGCAATCTCAACCCGAACACGTGGCCGACCGTGCTGAATCCGCACAATTGGCCCTTCACCCTGGTGCCCGTTCCCGAAATCGAGAGCGACCCCAACTCCGGCGTGACCTACGGTGTCCTGGCCGCGATGCTGTTTACGGACAAGCATGGCGATATCAACAATATTCTTGCGCCCGACATCATCAGCAACTCGACCCTCGGCCCCGGTGGCACGTTCCGCTATCTCGGATACCCGTCATCGGACGAACAGTATTGGGTGATCGCGGGATTCGAGGAGAAGATCGCACGCCGCGTGGACCTCGACTACGCCATCGGCCGCACCCATCAGAGCCGATTCTCTTTCGAAGGGCGCTTTTTCTTTGAACGAGATCCGACCGAGCGCTTCTATGGTATCGGCAACAGCTCCTCCGAGGGCAACGAGAGCAACTTTACGACCGAGCAGCTATACTTCGAGGGCACGCTCGGCTACAACGTGACTCCGCATCTGCAGGTCGCGCTCTTCGAGCGCCCTCGCTACGTGCGGCTGTTCAACGGCGCCTTTGAATCCCTGCCCACGATCTTCCAGGAGTTTCCGAATATCAAGGGACTGCATGGCGGCACCGAGGTGCTCAACCAGATTCAGACCAGCTACGACACGCGCGATTCGGTCGACCTCCCGACCCAGGGCGGTTACGCGTTGGCTTACGCGTCGATTGCCGATCGCCGATTCATGAGCTCGATTTCATATACGCGGATGGGCGCCGATATCCATCACTATTTCCCCATCGGTCCTAAAATCACGCTGGCCACGCACGGTTATCTGCAGTACATGCCCGCGGGCAACGAAGTGCCGTTCTGGTCGATGGGACGGCTGGGCGGTGAATCCAGCCTGCTGATCGATCAGCAGACGCTGCGCGGATACGGCGCGGGCCGGTTCGTCGATAACAATCTGTTCGACGTCAACGTCGAGATGCGCTCGCGCGTATGGGAAACGGATATCTTCAACACGCACGGAATTCTCGAGCTGGCGCCTTTCTTTGAGGCGGGGCGCGTCTTTCACAATCCCGGCGAGGATTTCGTCACCGACCTGCATCCGGTCGGCGGAATGGGCTTTCGCGGAATCGCCGAGCCGTTCGTGGTCGGCTACGTGGACGTTGGTTGGGGCGGCGAGGGTGCGGCGGTATTCTCCGGCATAAACTATCCTTTTTAGCCCCAGGGCGCGCACGGCCCACGATTGAACATGACGCGCACTGACGCGCGATGAAATCGGAAATCCACCGCGGCGAACATCGTAAGATCGGTTCCGACCACATCGCACCGGACTGCCGCGGGATGAACTTCTATCGCGCCGACGGCGCGTTCCGCCGCCTGCTCGACCTCTACCTGGAACCCACGCTGCGCGCCCACCTCGAGCCGCATTACGATCGGCTCGGCGAGCTGGCGGGCGGACGCCTCGACGAACTCGCCGACCTGGCCGACAAGCATCCACCCGTGCTCCACCCGCGCGATCGTTTCGGTCGCGACGAAGAGTGGATCGAGTACCATCCGGCGTACCGCGAAATGGAACGGATCGCGTTCAGCGATCTGGGCTTGCACGCGATGAGCCATCGCGCGGGCATCCTTGGCTGGGCCGCGCCGATGCCGCCCATCGCCAAGTACGGCTTCCAGTACCTTTTCGTGCAGGCGGAGTTCGGCCTGATGTGCCCGGTGAGCGTGTCCGATACGACCAACTATATCGTCCTGCGCTACGGCAGCGATGAGCTGAAGCGCAGGCTCGTACCGCGCCTGCTCGCGCTGGACCCGGCCCAGATGTGGAAGGGCACCCAGTTCATGACTGAGAAGGCGGGCGGCTCCGACGTCGGCGCGCTGGAGAGCGAGGCGCGGCGGGAGAACGGGGAATGGCGGCTGTACGGCGAGAAATGGTTCTGCTCGCATGCGGACGCCGACCTGGCGCTGATCCTGGCGCGTCCGCAGGGAGCGTTCGCGGGTACGCGTGGCCTGGGGTTGTTCGCGATGCCTCGCCGGCTCGAGGACGGCAGCCGCAATCGCTATCGCATCGTGCGGCTGAAGGACAAGCTCGGCACGCGCTCGATGGCGAGCGGCGAAATCCGCCTCGAAGGCGCGTTCGCATGGCAAGTCGGCGAGCTGCGCGACGGGTTCAAACAGATGCTGGAGCAGGTTAATCTGTCGCGGCTGTCCCACGGCGTGCGCGCGGCCGCGATGATGCGCCGATGCCTCAACGAGGCGATGTGTGTGGCGCGCAATCGCGTCGCATTCGGCCGCGCATTGATCGAAATGCCACTGATGCGCCGCCAGCTGCTCAAGCTGATGGTACCGACCGAACAGGCGCTTTCGATGTACGCATGGACCGCCGACGCGATGAGCCGCGCTGATAGCGGTGACGAAGGTGCTGCGCATTTGCTGCGCATTCTTACCCCGCTGTTCAAGTTTCGCGCCTGCCGCGACAACCTGCGCGTGGCGACCGGAGCGATGGAGGTGCGCGGTGGCAACGGCTACATCGAGGACTGGGTCAACCCGCGCCTGGTGCGCGATGCCCAGATCGGCGTGCTGTGGGAAGGCACCAGCAATATCAATGCGCTGGATGCGATTGGACGTGCGGCGGCAAAAATGGGCGCGCATGACACGCTTGGGTCGGCACTCAAGCGGCGGCTGAGCGAAGCTGCTCGCTTGCCGGAGACATTCCGGTCTCGCCTGGACGGGCTTATCGATCGTGCGGTCGCCTTCGCGGCGCGCGTCGCGAGGGAGGAAGAGGAGCGACTGGCGCGCGCTGCGGCTGGCGCGCTCTACAACATCACTACGGCTACCTTGATGGCATGGGAGGCCGCGCAACTCGGCGATGGCCGCCGCCTGCTGCTGTCACGCATGGTCGTCGAGCATCGTCTAGCCCCGCAGGACCCGCTTGCTCCGCATCGCGAGGGTTGGGAGACCCGGGCGGCGCCCCTGCTGCTCGGGCAGGACGCGGTGACACTCGAGCAGGCCGGCGCGCTCATCGACGGCTGAGACGGCACCGGCGCCGCTGCTGCCGTCGCAGCCCGCGCGGCGCTCAGGCTGGCGCGCGCCGTATGGCGCGCGCCAGCCTGAGCGCCGCGGCCGCCGGATCGTCGGCGCCGAACACGGCGCCGATCACGCCAACGCCGGCGGGATGGCCGCCGCCGCGGGCGGCGGCGGTCGCGCCGCCGAAGTCGAGTTGCGCCGCGCGCTCGGCGGTGACCCCGCCGAGCGCGAACACCGGCATTGCACCGGCGGCCCGGCAGGCGGCACCGAGTCCCTCGGTGCCGCCTGCCGGGCCGCCGGTGGGCTTGGACAGCGGAGGCCATACCGGACCGAATACGGCGAAGTCGGCGCCTGCGGCGGAGGCCGCCGCGGCCTCCGCCGCGCTGTGCGTCGAGATGCCAACCAGCCGCGAGGAGCCGATCAAGCTTCTTGCCTCGGCGACCGTCACGGACTCGGCCGGGAGATGGACACCGTCCGCCGCGACCGCCAGCGCAATATCGATTCGGTCGTTGATGATGAGAGGTGTGCGATGGCGCGCGCAGATCGGTTTGAGCGCCGCGGCAAGCTCATGCAGTGCGCGGCCTTCCAGGTCTTTCTCGCGCAACTGGAGCGCCGCCGATATGCCCGTGACGTCGTGCGCCAGCGCCTGCAGTACGGCCTCGCACACTGAAAGCAGGTCGCGCGACCCGAGCAGGTGGCGATCGGTTATCAGGTAAAGCTCGAAACTGACCCGCGAGGCGGTCGCGCCAGGCAACAGCAGGCCCCTGCGGCCGGGCTAACGGATCAGCCCGCTTAGCGGGCTCGAAGCGGTGGCGTAGAGCTTCTGCTCGATCCGCCCGGCAAGATAGGCGATGCGCCCGGCCTCGGTCGCGAGTTTCATTGCCTGCGCCATCGCGATCGGGTCCTTTGCGCCGGCGATCGCCGAATTGATCAGCAGCCCGTCCGCTCCAAGTTCCATGGCTTCGGCGGCGTCCGAGGCCGTGCCTACACCCGCGTCGACGATCACCGGAACCTTGGCCTGTTCGATGATGATGCGCAGGTTGAACGGATTGCGGACGCCCATGCCCGATCCGATCGGTGCCGCCAGCGGCATGACCGCGGCGCATCCGATCTCCGCCAGGCGCAGGCACGCCACCGGATCGTCGGTGATATACGGCAGCACCTTGAACCCTTCGCGCACCAGGATTTTCGCCGCCTCGATCGTCGCCGGCACGTCGGGAAAAAGCGTCTGCGGATCGCCTATCACCTCGAGCTTGACCATGTCCCCGACGCCGACCTCGCGCGCCAGACGGCACGTGCGCACTGCTTCCTCCACCGTGTAGCATCCCGCCGTATTGGGCAGGATCTGGTAGCGCTCGGGATCGATGTAGTCCAGCAGATTCTCGCTTTTGCGGTCCGTGATATTCACCCGGCGCACGGCGACCGTGACGATCTCGGTGCCGCTGGCCTCGACGGCCGCGCGGGTCTCGGCGAAGTCGCGATATTTTCCGGTGCCGATGATCAGGCGCGAATGAAAGACCTTGCCGGCCAGTTCAAAATGATCGTGTCCCATAGATCGATGATACACGGGGATGGCGCGGCGCGCGCGCCGAAAAAAAAATTCATCCCCCGCCGACGAAATTGATTATTTCGACCGTGTCTCCAGCCTGCAGCCGGGTCGTATCGTAGCGAGCGCGTGGGACGATGCTCCGGTTGATCTCGACTGCGACCCGGTTGCGGCGCATCTTGAGCCGTTCCAGCAGCGCGAGCAGGCCGGCGTCGCCTTCAATCGTGTACTGCTCGCCGTTGAGTTGAATCGCAAACGATGTCAGAAACTCAGGCATCGGAAAAGCCGCTTCCCCGTTCTCGGGCAAGCGGCTTTGGGCGGAACCGCGATCGTTCCGCCATCTGGCAAGGGCGGAGCGCGGCTTCCCTACGCCGGCATTACCCGGATCAGGTTCGAGGGGTTTATCTTCTCAGTGCGCCCTCGTTGCGCGCACACCCCCAGCCACTTTTTGCATATCACCTCGATGCCGGAGTGTCAAAAAACAGGAGCGATCGGTATGATCGGTGTGCGGTCGAAGTTTGTAACGGGGGGCAATAGTCAATGGAGCCGGATGGCGGACCGCCGACGGTAGCGGAGATAGATCTGGTGGCGCTTGGTTCCAACTACCGGGCGATCAAGGAGACGGGCGGCGGGGCGGAACTCATGGTCGTAGTCAAGGCGGACGCCTATGGGCATGGCGCGGTCGAGGTCGCGCGGGCGTTGCGCGCCGAGGGCTGCGCTCATTTCGGCGTCGCGCGGGTAAGCGAGGCGCGCGAATTGCGCTCCGCCGGCGTGCGCGAGCGCATCTATCTGCTCGGAGGGTTTCTGGCCGCGGAGGCGGGCGACATCGTCGCCCTGGATCTCACGCCGTTCGTGTATGACGCGGCATTGATCGCGCCGCTCCAGCGCGCGGTCGAGGCGCAGTCCCGCGCCCGATTCCACATCCATCTCAAGATTGACAGCGGCGCGACCCGGCTGGGCATTCTGCCCGATGAGCTCGAGCGCGCGATCGCCGAGCTCGACCGCGCTCCATCGCTCGAGGTCGAAGGAGTGTGCACGCTGTTGGTGAATGCCGGCGACCCGCAAAGCCCGGTGACCGACGCGCAGCTCGAGACCTTCAATGCAGCGATCGCCCGGCTGCACGCTGCCGGAATCCGCCCGCCGGTCGCGCATGTCGCGAATTCCGCAGCTTCGGTGCTCAGGCCTGACGCTCATTACAGTCTGCTGCGTCCCGGCCTGGCCATCTACGGTCTGCCGCCGGTGCTGGCGGTGCGCGAGCGGGTCGAGCTGCGTCCCGTGATGACGTTCAAGACCCGCGTGCTGCAGGTGAAGCGAGTGGCCGCGGGCGTAGGCGTCAGCTACGGCCATACGTTCGTCACACCGCGCCCAAGCGCAATCGGCGTGCTCGCCGTGGGCTATGCGGACGGCTATCGACGCGGCCTGCAGCATGGCGGCGAGGTGATGATTCGCGGCCGTCGCGCGCCGGTGGTCGGCGCGATATGCATGGACCTGACGATGGTCGACCTGACCGACGTCCCGGGCGCGTCGGTGGGCGATGAGGTGATTCTATGGGGCGGCGCCGGCGAAGCGATGATCAGCGTCAACGATATCGCGCGCCTGGCCCAGACCATTTCTTACGAGATGCTGTGCACGGTGGGCAAACGCGTCCCGCGCGTGTATCGCAGGGCAGCCTGATGGAAACCGGCGCCGTTAAAATCAACCGCGCGCTCATCGGTGTTTCCGACAAGTCCGGCCTGGACCAACTCGGGCGGACGCTCGCCGCGCGCGGCGTCGAAATCGTCTCGACGGGCGGGACCGCGTCCGCGCTGGAAGCCGCCGGAATCAAAGTGCGGAGCGTCGAGAATTTCACCGGCTCGCCCGAAATGCTTGACGGGCGCGTCAAGACGCTCCATCCCCGGATTCACGGCGGAATTCTCGCGCGCCGCGCCGATGACAGCCATCGGCGGCAAATGCGCGAGCACGGAATCGAGCCCATCGACCTGGTCGTGGTGAACTTCTATCCGTTCGAAAAAACGGTCGCGCGCGCGGAAGTGAGCCTCGACGACGCGATCGAAAATATCGACATCGGCGGGCCGACGCTGGTGCGCGCGGCGGCAAAGAACTGGAACGATGTCGCGGTGGTAGTGGATCCCGCCGACTACCGGTCGATCATCGAGGAACTCGAGCGCGGCGCCGGAGCGCTCTCGCGCGCGACGCGATGGCGCCTTGCGCGCAAGGCCTTTGCCCGCGTGACCGACTACGATTGCGCAATATCCAATTACCTGGGGGCGATCGAGGACGGCGAGCGCCGCCCGCTGGGCGAAAGCTTCAGCCTCTCGCTGCCTTTGGAACAGCCTCTGCGCTACGGCGAAAATCCGCATCAGACCGGCGCGCTTTACGGCCGCTTCCTCGAGATCGCCGAGCAGCTTCACGGCCGCGAGCTTTCATTCAACAACGTGTTCGACATCAGCTCCGCCATCAACCTGATGCTGGATTTCGGCGGATGCGCCGATGCTGTGGTCGCAATCCTCAAGCACAACACGCCGTGCGGGGTCGGAGTCGGCGACACGTTGCTCGAGGCCTGGGAAAAGGCGTTCGCCACCGATCCCGACTCGCCGTTCGGCGGGATCATCATCGCCAACCGGCCGTGGGATATGCGCTTTGCCGCCGCGGTGGATGAGCTTTTCACCGAGGTTCTGATCGCGACCGACTTCGCGCCCGGCGTGCTCGAATTTCTGCGCAAGAAAAAGAACCGGCGGGTGATGCGCTTTCATCCCGATGCGGTCCATCGCGAGGAACTCGACATCAAGCGCGTGCTGGGCGGCCTGCTGGTGCAGACGCCGGACCTGAGTCTCGAGGACCCGCGCCAGGGCAAAGTCGTGACGCGCCGCGCGCCGAGCACGGCCGAGCTGCGCGCGATGGAATTCGGCATCCGCGTGTGCAAGCACATCAAGTCCAATGCGATCGCCTTTGTGCGCGAAGACCGGACCGTGGCCGTGGGCGGCGGCGCGACCTCGCGCATCGATCCGCTGCATGCCGCGCGCGAGAAGGCCGCGCGACTTAAAGTATCGCTTAAAGATTCGGTGCTGGTCTCCGAAGCCCTGTTCCCCTTTCCCGACGGACCGACGCTCGCGGCCGAGGCCGGCGCGACCGCTATCGCGCAGCCTGGCGGCGCGATGCGCGACGCGGAAGTGATCGCGGCCGCCGACACGCACGGACTGGCGATGGTTTTTACCGGAGTCCGCCACTTCCGCCACTGAGCGCATCCTCGCCGCGATGAAGGTCCTGGTTATAGGCAGGGGCGCGCGCGAGCACGCGCTGCTGTGGCGTCTCAATCAGAGCGAGACGGTGTGGGGTCTGTACTGCGCGGGCGGCAATCCGGGAATCGCGCAACTGGCGAAGATTGCTCCGGTTGCGCCGAATGATTTCGGCGGCCTCGTCGATTTCGTGCGCGGGCAGAAAATCGACCTCACCGTCGTCGGACCCGAGGACCCGCTCGCCGGCGGCATCGTGGATGAGTTCTCGCGCGCCGGACTCAGGATTTTCGGCCCCACGCGCGCGGCCGCGCAACTCGAGGCGAGCAAGGCCTTCGCCAAGACCGTGATGCGCGAGGCGGGCGTGCCGACCGCCGCTTTCGAAGTGTTCGACGACGCCGCGCAGGCGCGCCGATGGATTCGCGCACGCGGCGGCCCGATGGTGGTCAAGGCCGACGGCCTCGCGCTGGGCAAGGGCGTGACCGTATGCGACGACGCCGCGGGCGCGCTTGCCGCGATCGACGAGGCGATGGAGCGGCGGCGCTTCGGAGCGGCCGGCGCGCGGGTCGTGGTCGAGGAGCGCCTTGACGGCGAGGAGCTTTCTTTCTTCGCGCTGTGCGACGGCGAGAATGCGATCCCGTTGGGCCTGGTGCAGGATCACAAGCGCATCTTCGACGGCGATCGCGGCCCCAACACCGGCGGGATGGGCGCGTACACGCCGGTTCCTGCGTATGACGCCGAGTTCGAAGCGCGCGCGATGCGCGAGATCGTGCGGCCGACGCTGGCTGCTATGCGCTCGCGCGGCGTGCCGTTTCGTGGCGTGCTGTTCGTCGGCCTGATGGTCGACGGCGAGCGGCTCAACGTGCTCGAATACAACGTGCGCTTCGGCGATCCGGAATGCGAACCGTTGATGATGCGCCTGGAGGGCGACCTCGCGGCTGCGCTGCTCGCCTGCGCCGAGGGCCGCCTGCAGGACGCAAACGTAAGACTCTCGCGGCGTGCCGCCGCGTCCGTCGTGCTCGCCTCGGCCGGTTATCCCGGCGATTATCGCAAAGGTGACGCGATAAGCGGACTGGAAAGTATCGACGGGAACGAGCCGTCGGGGGCGAAGGTGCGATGGGCATTGCGTAAGACGCGGGTCAAGGTATTTCACGCCGGCACCGCGATGCGCGACGGACGATTGGTGACCGACGGCGGGCGCGTGCTGGTGGTGACCGCCGCCGCGGAGGACCTGCGCGGCGCCGTTGATGCCGCGTACGAAGCGGCCGCAATGATCGATTTTGAAGGCGTTCAGATGCGGCGCGACATCGCACGGCGCGCGCTCGAGCGTCGCTGGGATTGAAAGCGGTGTCGAGCGATTTGACCGACAATACGCGGACAGATCTGGCCCAGGCGCTGGCGACCCTCGTCGCCGGCGAGGCGGTCGTCTATCCGACGGAGACATTTTACGGAATCGGCGTGGACGCGCTCTCGCCCGCCGCGCTCGAGCGCCTGTTCGCGATCAAAGAACGCGAGCCCGACAAGCCGGTCGCGCTGATTGCCGCGGATGCCACGACGGCCTTCGCGCTGGCGCGCGAAGTGCCGCAGCGCGCCCGTCGGCTGGCCGCCGCATTCTGGCCCGGACCGCTTACCCTCGTGCTGCCCGCGCGCGAGGGAATTCCGGCAGCGCTGATTGGCCCCGACGGAGGCGTTGGCGTCCGCGTTTCATCGCACCCGCTCGCCCGTGCTCTCGCAGCGGGCCTCGGCCGTCCGATAAGCGCGACCAGCGCCAACCTTGCCGGCCAGCCGCCCGCGGTCGAGCTTGAAGCGGCGCGGCGGACGCTCGGCAGCAAAGTTAAAGTATTTCTTGATGGCGGAACGTTGAACGGCGGCGCGCCGAGCACCGTGGTGGCGGTGAGCGCGCATCGAATCAGGATCATTCGTTCGGGTGCGATCGCCGAGCGCGAACTGACCGCGTGTATCGAGCCGGAGAAGGGGTGAACATCGTTCAATGGCGCTGACGCATCGAATCGAACCGCTCGCCGGGCTGCTTTACGATATCGGGCACGTGGGCGTGCTGAGCAATGTCGTCGCGCCGCCCTACGATCTCATCGACAAGGCCTGCCAGGACGCGCTTTATGCGCGCAGCCTGTACAACGTGGTCCGCCTCGAGTTGAACCGCGACCCGGACCGCTATGCCTCGGCCGCGCGCACGCTTCGGGAATGGCTCGCCGCGGGAGTCCTGGTGCGCGCCGAGCGGCCGGCGCTCTATTCGTACACGCAGTTCTTCGAAGTCGAAGGACGCCGATTCAGGCGCGAGGGGCTGATCGCGCGCATCCGGCTCGAGGAATTCAACGCCGGACGGATCCTGCCGCATGAGCGAACTTTTCCCGCCGCCAAACAGGACCGGCTCGAATTGCTGACCGCGCTCAATACCAACGTGAGCCCGGTCTTCGGGCTCTACAGCGGCGCCCACCCCGAATTGGGCCGCATCACGGCCGAACTCGGAACGCGCGAACCGCAACTTGAAGTCACCGACGACCTCGGCATCCGTAACCAGTTGCGCGCAATCGAGGGTGCGGCCGCAATCGCCGCCATCCAGCGTGAACTTGAAAACCTCCGCATCTTTATCGCCGACGGGCATCATCGCTACGAGACCGCGCTCGAGTATCGCCGCCGCCGGCGCGCCGCCGAGGGCAATCCGGCCGCTGTGCGGCCGTATGACTACACGATGATGACGCTGGTCGCATGCGACGATCCCGGGCTCGTCATCCTGCCGACCTATCGCATGGTGCGCGGGCTGGATCGCGGCGCGATTGCCGAGTTCGACGCGCGCGCCTCGGCCCTGTTCACGCTCCAGGAGTTTGCCGATGCCGACCGGATGCGCGCCGCGCTCGCGCAGGCCGGGCCGGGGGCGATAGCGGTCGCACTAGGCGGCGAGCGGGTCAAGCTGCGGCTCCTGCAGCTGACCAATCCGGGTGCGCTCGCCGAAGCGATGCCCAGCGCCGCGGAGGCCGTTCGGCAACTCGACGTCAGCATCTTGCATGCGCTCGTGCTCGAACGCATCTTCGGCATCACCCCCGAACAGGTGAAGGCGGGCGGACAGGTCGAATACACGATCGACGCGCTTGGCGCGCTGGCGAGCGTCGGCCCGGGCAGCGCCACCGGCGCGTTCCTGATGAACGCTCCGACGATTGCGGACGTCGAAGCGGTCAGCGATGCGGGCGCGGTGATGCCGGAGAAATCGACCTATTTCTATCCCAAGCTGCTGACCGGCCTGGTGCTGAACCCGCTGGACGCCGCTGGCGCGAGTTAAACGCGATGGTTGCTCGCGCGCGACTGGTGATAGTGCGCCACGGCGAGACCGTCGGCCACTCCAGCATCCGCTACTACGGGCGGACCGACGTCGCGCTGTCGGACCTGGGCCGCCGCCAGATGCGTGCGGCGCGCGCATGGTTGTCCGCTCAGGAGGGCACGATGCCGTTTGCCGCGGTTTTCGCCAGTCCCCTGGTGCGGGCGACCGAAGCCGCACGGATCATCGCTGGCCACGGCACGCACGTCGTCGAGATCGGCGACCTGGCCGAGGTCGATTTCGGCCTGTTCGAGGGGCTGACCGCGGAAGAGATCGCGGAACGATATCCCGAGGAATATCGCCGATGGAATACCAACCGGCTGGCGCCGGAGATGGTTTATCCCGAAGGCGAGAGCCGCGCCGCCTTTGTCGAGCGCGTGGCGCGCGGTGCGGAACGGATGCTGGCGGCGTGGCAGGACCTGCGTGCCCGCGGGCGGTCGGACACGGCCGCGCTGATGGTCGCGCATCGCGGCGTAATCCGCGCCGTCGTGCGCCGCTTGACCGGCATAGTCGAGCCGCGCATCGACCTCGGCTCGATTCACATCCTCGAAGAACAGCCGCCGTGCGGCGCCGACCTGCGCGGTGCGCGCTGGCGCGCGGTCGCCCTCGATCTGACCGCTCATCTTTTTTGATCGCGCGTCTCGGATGAGGCGTCCTCAGACCTCGCATCCGTACACCTGCAGTACGTTTTCGCCCAGGACTTTGCGTCGCGCCCGCTCACTGAGCTTTGCCGCCGTGCGCTCCAGCTCGCCGATGTAAACGCCGGTATGGTCGGGGTGCGGAAAGTCGGAGGCCCAGAAGAACTTGTCCTCGCCGCACAGCTCGACCATCGCGGGCAGCGCATGTTCGTCCGGATCCGCCGAGACCCAGCACTGGCGGCGGAAATAGTCGCTCGGCTTGTGTTTGAGCGACAGCGTTCGGCCGACCAGCGTCTCGTACACCGCGTCGAGCCGGTCGAGCCAGTAGCTCACCCATCCGCCGCCGACTTCCAGGATCACCAGCTTGAGCCTGGGGAAGCGGTCGAAGGTGCCAAAGTTGAAGAAGCTGGTGAAGGCATGCCGGATCGCGTCCGAGGCGGTGACGTTGAGGAAGGCCGGATGCTCGCGCACGTACTTGTAATCGTAGCGCCCGGGCAGCGCCCACACCGGCTCGAGCGTAGGATGCAGTCCGAACGGCACGCCGAGATCCTGCGCCGCAGCGAAGACTATGTCATGGTCGGTATGGGCGTGCGGCTTGCGCGTCATCGTGAACTGCGCCACCCACGCCCCCTTGCACCCGTCGCGCACGGCGCGCTTGAGTTCCCTGGCCGCCGCCTCGGGGTCACCCAACGAAAGATGCGCAATCGGGATGAGACGTCCGCCGCTCTCCGAGCAGAAATCGACAATCCATCGGTTGTAGGCTCGCGTGTAGGCCTGCGCGAGTTCGGCGTCCTCGCATTCGGTCTCCCAGAACAGGCTGAGCGTGGGGTAGAGAAACGCGCCACGCAGGTTTTCGAGGTCGAGCCGCCTCACGCGGTCGCGCGCATTCAGCGCGCCGAGCGGCGGATTTTCGCCGTAGCTCAGGTCGTCCGGATCGAGCGCGCCCTCGCGCGGCGCGCCCATCGAGCACATCCGTGTGAATACCGGCCCGCGCGTTATCTTCGACGGGCGTCCCGCGATTTCCAGGTACTGCGCGCCATGGTCGTCGCGTTTGATCCGCAGCGCCTGCGGCTTGTACCTGTCCTCCAGGTATTTTTCCCACAGATCGGCCGCTTCCAGGATATGTCCGTCGGCGTCCACCGCGCCGTCGTAACCGAGCCGCTCGATACGATCGTATTTGGCCGGCATGACAAGGTCTCCTTCCCTGGGCGCCGCATCAACGGTCGCCCGGCAAAGCGGCCGCGCCGCTCAGAGTTCGAGCGCGCTGGCGCTTCCGACCACGGTCCTGGTGCCGTCGGATTTTTCGCACCACACTTCAACTTCGGCCCGCGAGCGCGCGCCCTCGCGCCGGCGCTCGAGAATCCGGCCGTGCGCCGCCGTGCTTTCGCCCGCCCACAGCACGTTGACCAGCCTCAGGTCGAAGCGGCCGCCGCAGAGGAACCCGGCGCCGAAGCGTCGCGTCATCATCGCGCCCGCGATGCACACTGAAAGCATCCCCTGCACCACGATTTCCGGGAAACCCAGCTTGAGCGCCGCCGCGCGGTCGGTGTGGTAATTGAGCGCCGGCCCGGAAAAGGCCATGCACATCGCCTGGTCCACGCGGATGGCGGGTGACTCGATCGGCTCGCCGCCGCGCTCGCCTACCTTGAAGGCGCGTGTGCTGTCGCGCTCGCGCGACTTGTCCACCGCGAAGCCGCCCGCCGCGCGTTCGGGGATGAGGAAACTCTGATGGGTGCGGCCGCGCGTGACCAGGCGTCCGCCCGCGTCGAAAATGAGCGTCTCGTTGACCACGTACTCGCGATCGCGTTTCTCGTAGCGATCGACAATGACCGAGCGTGAGCGCAGGCGCTCGCCCACCATCACCGGCGCGAGAAAATCGAATTCCTGGCGCGCGTGCAGGTTGCCGTAGATGTTCGGCAGGTACCAGGAATGGCTATGGAAGACCGCGGAATGGACGATCAGGGCCGGCGCGACCGGACCGCCGAAAGGCGAGGGGCCGCGGTACCACGGATTATCGTCGCCGGTGCCGGCGATGTAGCGCTCGATCAGATCGGGCGTGACCTCGTATTCTGCGCCGCCGTAATCGCGGCCGACAAAGACCTCGTCGGGTCGGAAAACTCTCGGTATCTCGGTCGCGCTCACGCTCGCATCAGCCTCACCCGGACTTGATCTTTTTCTTCAGCCGCTCGTCAAACTTCGCCCGCTCGGTAACCGCGCGCGTATGCGTGCCAGTGCCGATCTCGTCGGTCTCGTCGTTGGCGCGCACGACAAACTCGATCCGTCGTCCGTCCACCTTCGTGACTTCGGCGTGCGCGGTTACCCTGTGCCCCTCGGGCGTGGCCGCCAGATGCTGAACGTTGACTACCACGCCCACCGACATCTCGCCCGGCTCGAGATACGGGCGCAGCGCCTCGATCGCCGCCAGCTCCATCATCAGGCTCATCACGCAGGTGGCCATCACCGGCGGCAGCGACGGCTCCATCGTGCCCGCGAGGTCTTTTTTGGCAACAGTGATGCTGTGGCTGCCCCTGGCTCCCACCGGTATCGGTCGCATCGTGGTCTCCCGCTTCTCCGGCTCTCAGACCTGCCCGGCGCGCGCGCGCCGCAGCTTCATCTGGTCGAGCTTCTTGATCACCCAGTCGACGCGGTCGTTGCCCCAGAAGAGCTCGCCCGCGACATTGAAGGTCGGCACGCCGAATACGCCCTCGCGCTCGGCTTCCTCCGCCGCGACGCGCAGATCGTGCGGGCCGTCGCTCTCAGCGTAGCGCCGGAATCCGGCCGCATCGAGTCCCACCTCCGACATCACGGCGGCAAGGGCTTCGGCGTCCTCGATGTCGAGTTCGCGTTTGAAGAAGCGCCCGAACACGCGGTCGGCATAAGGGCGAAATCGCCCGTTGCGATCCGCGTAAAGGCCGCTGATCAGAGCCAGGCGCGAGTCGAAGATTTTCTGCGGACCACGGACGATCATCCCGCGCTCATTGGCGAATCGGCGCATGTCCATGTAGAGGTAGCGCACCTTGTCCCAATCGCGCTGCGCGCGCTGTTCGAGCTCGCCGCCGTAGGCCTCGCGAATCGCCAGCTCATGCGGAATAAAGCGCAGGCGCACGCGATGGGTCTCCTCGAGCCGGTACGCGGGCTCCATCGCCAGGTACGTGAACGGGCTCTTGAAATCGTAATAGAGCTTTATCGTCTCGAGCGCATCGCTCATCGTTGACACCGATCAATTGGATACCGCAAAAATTCGCGGCACAAAAGCGCAGCGCGAGTCCGGTAGCGCCGCGCCGTGCAAACGCCATGCCTGCGCCAAGCGGAGTTCCCGCGCCATGCGCGCGCGTTCGCGGGAACGGTCCTCGGAAAATCGGCAAATTTGTGCTGCGTGGGCCTCGAAAGGGAGCGGGCCGCCTCCTCTCCGAAAGCGGCTCGCTCCGTCGTTGCTCGTTGTTTGCTCCGGCTACCTGCCGTGACCTTGCAGCACAAAATTCATCGAATCCCATCTGGTATTGTTGGGAATTTCGAGATGTCCGCGATGCAAACCTACCGACACCGGCGAGAAGGTCACCGAAAAGTAGCAACTTCCTCCATTTGGCGGCAGCACGGTGTTGCTGCACTTGTCCACCTGTAATTCGAAGTTGCTTCCGAATTCAGCAATATTTATCTGGCCGATAGCTATGGGTGTTGCGAGGACGCCATGCGTCGGATTGGTGAGGGTGACCGACTGTGGATGACTTAGGTGGCCGACCAGGACCGGGCCGAAGTACTGGGTCCATGACGTAACCTCCAGCCTGCCCGGCACCACATTTGGTATGGGCGTGGGCGTGGAGGTGGGTGTCGGGGTCGGCGTCGCGGTCGGTGTCGGCGTCGGGCTGCCGCCGGGCGTCGGCGTCGCGGTCGGTGTCGGCGTCGGCGTCGGGCTGATCACGGTCGTGAGATCGCTCACCAATATCATGTTCAGCTGAGACGGCAGCTCGAAGACGAATTTCAGCAGACTGAGCTGACCGTTGCCGAGCTCGACCAGGTCGCCGGCCAGCGGCGTCACCGTTTGATTTGCCACCTGGATCGCCTTGCCGCTCAGCACGACCGGTGTCTGCAGCACGCCATTGACGACCGTATAAAGAAAATACCCAACGTTGGTTCCGTCGGTGGCACGGAAAACGATGTCACCGTTCTGATTCATACTGAAGCTGAAATCCGGCACCAGCGGTCCCAGCCCGGTGAGCGAATCGACCGTAGAGACCACCTTGGTGACCTTGCCGGTATCGATGTCGATGGTGAAAATGCCGCCATAAGTCGGCGAAGAAACCGCATTGGTTGCGACGAACGCGAGCGTCCTTCCCGCCAGCGCGAGCGAGGGAGTGACGAAATTGATGAAGCCGGTCGGGTTAGGATCGTCGAGCTTCGCCTCGTCAAGCGAAGTGATGATTTCGCTCACTGCCGGCGAGCCGTCCGAGAGCGCGCCAAGGGCGGTCGGAGGCGAGGCGTAGAGCCCCTGGAACGTGTTGGCGAGACCCGCGAACGCGGTCGTCCCGTTCGAAATTACCGGGTTGAGATAGTTTCCGAGCTGTTCCGGCGTTCCCGGATGAATCAGTATGGTCGAGTCGATGATTCTCGTCAGGCCCGACCCGTCGGTGTTGACAGTATAGATTCCGTCGGTGGTGCCAATCAGGCCGAGCACGGAATTGAATGCGTGGAAGGCCACCGCGTGGAGCGTATCGTCGAGATCGTACGAATATTCAGTTTGCAGCAAATCGCCGGCGAAGCCGAAAAAAAACGTCTCCAGCAGGTTGCTCGGATCCAGGGTGTTGTGATCTGCCACAGCAGAAAAGGGGCCGCCTCCGGGGACCACAGACCATATCCCGCCGCAATCGAGCAGCAGATTGAGTATGCATCCATGGCCGGCTGCGGGAAACAGCACGGTCCCGTTCTTAATCAGTGCCGGCGCCTGGACCATCGTTGACAGTGTGTTCGCAGACAGGCCTGGCAGCAGCGAACTGGTGTTCGCAAGACGATGAAAGTTCGCACCGTCGAATGAGAACAATTCCGGTTTGGAGCCGTTCAAGTTGCGAAATACGACGTTGTTGCCGTCGATTGAAGGCCGGCTCTTCGCGGTATCGGGATTCAGCAGACCTCCTGAAATCGGATTAGGCGTGTTTCCATTAGCAATTGGAGAGAATACCTGAGCATTCGCAGTCCCAAGTACCAGAATGCTGAGGATAGCGGCAGCGACTGGAGAAATCCTGAGCATCGATGTGTAGCCTCCTGTTATCGAGTGCCAATGCACCGAATTGCATGCATCAGCGGCTAGTCTGCACCGGGTGTGCAGGCGGCGTGCCACACAAGAGAAAATAAAAGTCCATAGTAATGAACGAAGATAAGCTGAACGACGATTGTGCGTCGGACGAGTCCGCTACATCACGATGCGTTCATGCAACATGCTGCCATTGTGCGCCGCGTTAGAGTGGCTGCTGATGGATATAGCGATTGTGGGCGGCGGCTCGGGGTCAGCTAGTACGAGATCATCATCTGGGAACTGCTCGAAAGATTCACCGAACTAAGGTGCACGAACGGCACCATGAAGCTGAACACGTACCTGACCCGAACCGATACCACACTGCCCGGCTTATTGTCGGGACTCCAGGTCGTATTTACCGACAGATTGTCAAGGTTAAGGCCGTAAGCCTCGCGCGCAACTATATTCGTAACGTCGGAGACCTGCGCCGGAGATGGATTGGAAGCGCCGTGGACGGCAGCGTAGCGGCTGCCTTCGCGCGCCGCATACGAGACGAAGCTGTATGCATACAGAGCCAGGCAACAATTCATGATCAAGAAGAGGAGTGTGACGGTGATGCCCGCAGTGAGCGCAAATTCCACACCGGTCTGTCCGCGCATAGAGCGTTGCATACGCAGGCCGTCCTGAGGCTATTGCTCGCGCATGATCGCCTTGCCGGACAGGGCGATCGAGCGGGGAAAACCCGGCCAGTCGGCGAGCGTATAAAAAGTTCCCGAGGTGTCGACTTCGACATATACGCGCTCGTCGGCGCACGCGCCGGCGGTTCCGCACGACACTGAAGAGCCGTCTGAACATTGGCAATATTCTGAGGCGACAGCGTGCAAGCCGTTAATGTCCGCGCCGTCGTTGAGCGCGGCTTGCTGCATACCTTGCAAGTCCGCTGCGTTCGCGGGACTGTTGATGCCGTATTGGACGCCGGCCCGTGCCGCGTTGTTGAGCGCGATGGTGAAATAGTAAATACGGAGAAACTCGCCCACGAGCACCAGCAGAACGAGCAGCACCGGAGCGATCAGCGCCAGTTCGACGGCGGACTGTCCGCGGCTGAGACTTCGGATTGTACCACGCGCGCCAAGGTTCATCGCGTTACTCCGCGAGGGTGGCGGCTTTCAACGGCGAGCCGTTCGCTAGCGACGAATAGTCGTTGTTAACCGCGCCGATCGCCGCAAGGTTGATGGTAATGGTATCCGCGACCAAGGCAGTGTATGCCGCGACGCTGCCGTTTATGGTGTAATTGAGCCTGGTCGTCGGGAAATAAAAGGTCCCTTCATATCGAGCGAGCGCGGCACCGACAATGGTATTAGGGTTAGCCGCGGCTGTCGCTGCGGAAATCGTGCGATCCTGAAAAAAGAGAATCCCCTGCAAGTTTCCGGATGTCGGCGCGGTCAACGAATTAACGGTGGCCCCGAGGATATTTACTCCCGCGTATGGATAGGTTGAGTCGCCGGTCAGGTAAAAGGTCACGCCGGCGCCCGTCATTACCGCGGCTCCTAGAATATTGAGTCCGCCGCCCCGCAAAATGTACGTGCCCGAGCGCAGGTGTAGCAGCGCCGCGCCGGAGACGGTGATGCCGCCGCAGTACACCCCCGGTGAAATGGTATCTATGGATACCAGGCCAAGTGTGTAGTTTGTATGATCGCAGGCGCTGCCCACTGCAGGCGCCTGCAGGTGCGCGAGCGGGTCCTTGACCGGCGCGATGCCAGTCACCGGTCGCGGCGAAACGAACGGCAGCAGATCGAAATCATAGCTCCCGACTATCCCGATCGAAGAGGCATGCCACAAGGCGAGGCCGAAGATGCTGAACGCGTTCGCCGCGTTGGAATCGTCGACAATTGCGCATGTCCGTAGGAGTGCAGCGCCGAAAAGCGATATCGCGCCGGTCGCGGAAGAGTTCAGCGCCACAATGCAGTAGGGCGCATTACCCGCGATCGCCACGCCGCGGGCCGAGATCGTCAGACTGCGAATTCCGACAAGCTTTAGGAGCATTGTCGGCTCGATCCGTGAAACGATCACCTCGACCCCGTTCGAGTCGCCGGCATGAGGGCCGCTGAGCGGCGGATTATTGACGGTGACACTTATCTGCCCGGCGCCGTCGGTATAGCCGTTAAGCGCCGCATCGTTCCTGGCCGCGGTGACCACTTCATCGGCATAGCCCGCGATAATTTCCTGCTCGCCGGCCATCGCGGCGCTGTCGGCGGCGCTCTGCATCTTGCGGCGTTCGTTCTGGAACAGTCCGAGGTCGCTCGCCAACGAAGCGAACGCGAGTAACACGATCAGAGTGAGAGCGACCAGTGCAGTGGTCTGTCCCCGATCAAACGAAGAGACGGCACTGTGAATGCTTGATCGGGGCTTGTGGTTTACCGCTTCAATACCTTGCCGCATGCGCCGGCTAATCCTTTAAGACACAGTGAGGCGCTAATCGACCGAAATCGACAGCATCTTTCGTGCCGTGAAGTGTGTTTCGTCTATATTTGCCTTTAACCGCAAATAATTGCGAATTCCATTGCGCTGACCTGCGCGGTTGCACCAGATGATTGGCATGCTTCGATTCCTTCGAGAGAGTCGCAGCAGTTCGACCCGCGGTAATTTCGTAATATCGGCTCTCTCGTGCGATTGAGAGGCGATCGGAAAATCGAATCCGCAAGGGCGACCGCGCGCCGAGCGCCGCAGCGGTGCGGACGGAAGAATTGTCTGATTGGGCCGCGCGGAGCATGCCGGTTCGGACCCCGGCGGCGACTGATGGTGTGGGCGTCATACGTCAAGGCATGTGGAACGGCGGGCTTGGTGCGCCGCGTATGACGCGCTCACGCTGCAGCAGCGCACGCGCGTTCGCGCACGACGAGGGTTCCAACATCATTAAGAGTTAATGAACCAGTGGGCGGCTTGCAGCCGATCGAAGCTCGATTTTCGCGAGACGATTGCTCGGCAGCGCTCGATCCGCTGCGCGGTCGATGCGACAATATTTTTCGAACAGGCCACGCTTCAGAAGACGTTGAGGTACTTCATTATGGCCAGGCGTTCCGTTGCTTCGAGCGCAGCGTCGCAGACCTCCGGCAGTCAGGCGGCGGAGGCGCGGCCGCAAGCTCTGATGGCTCCGCCGGATGGTTCTCGTTATCACGTAATCGAGGCGGTGACGCCGATGATCGATTGCGGCCGCTATCCGGCCAAGGGCGTGGTCGGCGAGCCGTGCGTGGTCGAAGCCGACATCTTCCGCGACGGCGACCACGTACTGCGCGCGGTGCTCAAATGGCGCGCGCGCGGCGAGCCCGAGTTTCGCGAGTCGCCGATGACGCTGGTGGACAACGACCGCTGGCGCGGAGAATTTCCGCTCGAGCGCAACGATCGTTACCTGTTCACGATCCAGGCATGGACCGATCTTTTCGCCTCGTGGCAGCGCAACTTCGCCAAGAAGGCGGCGGCCGGGCGCGACGTCGCCTCGGATCTGCTCGAAGGCACCGCCTTGATCGATGCCGTGGCCGCCCGGGCCGGGGGCGACGAGCGCGCCGCCCTGGCAGCGGCCCTGGTGCAACTCCGGGCGCTGGCTGAGCCGCGCGATGCGGCGCCGATAGTCGCCGATGAGCGCCTGATCGCGTTGATGGCGCGGCTGGGCGATCGCTTCAGCGCCGGCGAGTTCGAGCCGATACTGGAAATCGTGGCGGATCGCCCGTTAGCGAGCTGCGGAGCCTGGTACGAAATGTTCCCGCGCTCGCAGGGCAGCGTGCCCGGGCGTGCCACCACCCTGCGCGAGGCGGAGCGGCGACTGCCCGAGATACGCGATCTCGGTTTCGACGTCGTCTATCTCCCGCCGATTCATCCGATCGGCCACACGCATCGCAAGGGACCCAACAATTCGCTGGTCGCGCGGCCGGACAGCCCCGGCAGCCCGTGGGCAATCGGCAGCGAAGCGGGCGGCCATACGGCGGTCGAGCCGGCGCTCGGCACGCTCGACGATTTCGATCATTTCGTCGGCGCGGCGCGGCGTCTCGGACTTGAAGTCGCGCTGGATTTCGCGATCCAATGCTCGCCCGACCATCCCTGGGCGCGCGAGCATCCGGAATGGTTCCGCCACCGGCCCGATGGATCGATCAAATATGCTGAGAATCCACCCAAGGAATATCAGGACATCTACCCGTTGGATTTCGAGAATTCGGCGGCGCCTTCATTGATGCAGGCGCTGCGCGAGGTGGTGCTGTTCTGGATCCGTCATGGAGTGCGAATTTTCCGGGTCGACAACCCGCACACCAAGCCGGTGGCGTTCTGGCGCTGGCTGATCGAAGACGTCCAGCGGCTTCATCCGGAGACAATTTTTCTCGCCGAAGCGTTCACGCGACCCAAGGTGATGATGGCGCTGGCCAAGGCCGGTTTCACCCAGTCATATACCTACTTCACATGGCGCAATAGCAAGTCGGAGCTGGTCGCGTACCTGACGGAGCTTACGCAGCCGCCGGTCAGCAACTTCTTTCGGCCCAATTTTTTCACCAATACGCCGGACATATTGAGCCCGGTGCTGCAGCGCTACGGGCGCCCGGCGTTCAAAATGCGGCTGGTTCTGGCGGCGACGCTGTCTCCCGCGTATGGAATCTACAGCGGGTATGAGCTGTGCGAGAACGAGGCGGTGCCCGGCACCGAGGAATATCTCAATTCGGAGAAGTATGAGATCCGCGCGCGCGACTGGCGCGCGGCGGGCAACATCAACGAGTACATCGCGCGCATCAACGCCATCCGGCGCGAGCACGCGAGCCTGCGCCGGTTTGCCAACCTGCGCTTTCTTGACACCGACAGCGATGACATCCTGTGCTATGCGAAATCCGCACCGGAAGCGAGTGACACCCTCCTGGTGGCGGTGAACCTGGATCCCGGGACCGCGCACTATTGCACCGTGACGGTGCCGCCCGACGCGGTCGGGGTCGCGCCAGGCGAGAGCTATACGGTCAGCGATCTGCTGACCGGCTCATCGTGGACCTGGGGCGAACACAACTACGTGCGACTCGATCCGGCAATCGAGCCGGCACACATTCTGCTGGTTAGCAGGCGCGCATGAAGAACGGCAAGAAGAACGGGCTGGCCGACGATCCGCTGTGGTACAAGGACGCGATCTTTTACGAACTGCGAGTACGTTCGTTCTATGACAGCAACGGCGACGGCATCGGCGATTTCCCCGGCCTGACGCAGAAGCTCGACTACCTGCGCGACCTCGGCATCACGACCATCTGGCTGCTGCCGTTTTACCCTTCGCCGATGCGTGACGACGGGTACGACATCTCCGACTACACCGACGTGCATCCGGACTGCGGCACGCTGCACGATTTCAGGGTCTTCCTGCGCGCCGCGCACGAGCGTGGCCTGCGCGTGGTGACCGAGCTGGTGCTCAACCACACCTCGGACCAGCATCCCTGGTTCCAGCGCGCGCGGCGCTCGCCGCCGGGAAGCGCGTATCGCGATTTCTACGTGTGGAGCGACACCCCCGAGCGCTACCGGGAGGCCCGGGTCATCTTCAAGGATTTCGAGTTGTCCAACTGGACCTGGGATCCGGTGGCCAAGGCCTACTACTGGCATCGCTTCTACTCGCATCAGCCGGACCTCAACTACGACAATCCGGCGCTCAAGCGCGCCGCCTTCCGTGCGGTGCATTTCTGGCTGAGCCTGGGCGTGGACGGCCTGCGCCTGGACGCGGTGCCGTATCTTTTCGAGCGCGACGGCACCACCTGCGAGAACCTGCCTGAGACGCACGCGTTCCTGCGCGAGTTGCGCGAGTACATCGATCGGCGCTTTCCCAATCGGATGCTGCTGGCCGAGGCCAACCAGTGGCCCGAGGACGCGGTGGCATATCTTGCGGCAGGCAAGGAATGCCATATGGCCTTCCACTTCCCGATCATGCCGCGAATGTTCATGGCGGTGCGGATGGAGGACCGGTTTCCGCTCACCGACATCTGGGCGCAGACCCCGGCGATCGACGAGTCGTGCCAGTGGGCGATCTTCCTGCGCAACCACGACGAGCTGACGCTCGAAATGGTGACCGAGGAGGAGCGCGACTACATGTATCGCGCCTATGCGCGCGAGTCGCGCATGCGCGTCAACATGGGTATTCGCCGCCGGCTCGCTCCGCTGCTGGGCAACAATCGCCGCGCGATGGAACTTATGAACGGACTGCTGCTGTCGTTGCCCGGCACGCCGGTCGTGTACTACGGCGACGAAATCGGCATGGGCGACAATATCTACCTCGGCGACCGCGACGGGGTGCGCACGCCGATGCAGTGGAGCGGCGATCGCAACGCCGGATTCTCCGACACCGACCCGCAGCGACTGATCCTGCCGGTCATCATCGACTACGAGTACCACTACCAGACGGTCAACGTTGAGAACCACGAGCACAACCCGCATTCGATGCTGTGGTGGATGCGGCGGGTGATTGCCCTGCGCAAGCAGTACAAGGCGTTCGGGCGCGGCGCGGTCGAGTTTCTGAGCCCCGAAAATCCGCGCGTGCTCGCGTTTCTGCGCACGTGGCAGGACGAGCGCATTCTGATCGTGGCCAATCTCTCGCGCTTCGTGCAGTACGTCGAGCTCGACCTCGCGCGCTTCAAGGGCATGGTGCCGATGGAGCTGTTCGGACGGGCCGAGTTCCCCGCGATCACGGAAAAGCCCTACCTGCTTACGCTCGGACCGCATCTGTTCGACTGGTTCTCGATTCAACCGCCGCGTCGCGCCCCCGCCGTGGCCGAGGTCGCGAACCACGAAGTCCCGCGAATCGAAAGCGCCGCCGGATGGGAGACGTTCATTCGCGGCGAGGGCTGGGAGACGCTGGGACGCGTCCTGCCGGATTTTCTGCCGCGCTGCCGATGGTTTCGCAGCAAGGCGCGGACGATAAAAGCGGCGCGGGTGGTGGACACGATGTCCGTCGGCAACGGTCCGGGCGGCGCTCACCTGGTGCTGGCCAATGTCGAGTACGCGAACGCGGAACCCGAAACCTACGTCATTCCTTTAGCTCTGGGAGCCGACGGCGATTCGACGGCGCACGATCATCCGGAGCTGACCGTCGCCCGCATCCGGCTCGGCGGCGCGCGCGCGGGCGCAGCGGAAAAGCGCCTGCTCGAGGCTTCGGCCGACGCGGATTTCAACTCCGCGCTGCTCGAAATGGTTGATCGGCATCGCCGCGTGCGCGGACAGCAGGGCGAACTCGTCGGATCCGCAGTGCCCGCGTGGCGCACGCTGCGCGGAGAACGCGACACTCCGTGCGAGCCGCGCGCGCTCAAGGCCGAGCAGAGCAATTCGTCGGTGATCTACGGCGATCGCCTGATTCTGAAGCTTTTTCGCATGCTCGAACCCGGAATCAATCCCGATCTGGAAATCGGGCGTATGCTCGACGCGCATGCGCACTTCGCGCATACGCCGCCGCTGGCAGGATGGCTCGAATACCAGAGCGGGCGCGAGGAGTCGCGCACGGTCGGCGTGCTGCATGGCTTCATTCCCAATCAGGGCGACGCGTGGACCCACGTGCAAGCCGAGCTGGGCCGGTATTTCGAGCACGCCCTCGCACACAAGGAGCGTGCCGTCGAGTTGCCGCCCCGGCCGCTGGTGAATCTGCTGGCCGATGAAGAGCCGAGCGCCGCCGTGCGCGAAGCGATCGGCGCGTTTCTCGAGACCGCCAGGCTGCTGGGGCGGCGCACAGCCGAGCTGCACGTCGCATTGGCGGCGGCCGTCGATGACCCCGATTTCGCACCCGAGCCGTATTCGACGCTGTACCAGCGATCGGAGTATCAGTCGATGCGCAATCTGGCGGGCCAGGTCTTTCGCATGCTCCGGGCGCGCCAGTCGACGCTGCCGGAAACCGAGCAGGTGAAAACCAACGCGCTTCTGTCGAAGACCGACCAGGTCGCCGGACGGTTTCAGGATTATCTGCGGCGCAGGTTTTCGGTCACGCGCATTCGCATCCACGGCGATCTGCATCTCGGTCAGGTGCTGCATGCGGGCAAGGACTTCGCCATAATTGATTTCGAGGGCGAGCCGGCGCGCCCGTTGAGCGAGCGGCGGCGCAAGCGCTCGGCGTTGCGCGACGTCGCCGGGATGCTGCGATCCTTTCACTACGCGGCGTTCGGCGCGCTGCTCGATCATCTGCGCGCGGGCACGCTCAGCCCGAGCATGTTGGACGCGCTCGAACCGTGGGCGCGCCTGTGGCAGCTCTGGTCATCCTGGGCTTACTTAAAGGAATACTTGAAGGCAGCGGAAGACGCGAATTTCGTTCCGCATGACAAAGAGGAACTGCGCGTTCTGCTCGATGCCTTCCTGCTCGACAAGGCGATTTACGAACTGGGTTACGAGTTGAACAACAGACCCGACTGGCTGGCCATCCCGCTCGAGGGCGTGAGCCAGATTCTGAGCGGCGCGGTTTAGAAACAAGGAAGTCCGTCGCGGGCCGGCGCGGACTGCACATTCGCCTATGGAACCTGACAGCGCAGCGGCGGGCCGCCACGACCTGCCCGACGGCCTCCAGCGCCTGATCGCGCTCGAACATCGCGATCCGCATGCCATCCTGGGTGCTCATCTCGAGCCGCAGGGCGTAGTGGTGCGCGTTTTTCGCCCCGACGCGTCGCGCGTCACACTGCTGATCGATGGCGAGGAGGAGCCGCGCGCGATGACGCGGATCGAGCCGGCGGGGCTGTTCTCGCTGCGGCTGCGCAGGCGGCGCGAGCTTTTCGGCTACCGGCTGCAGATACAATTCGGCGACGGCTCGTCGATCATGATGCGCGATCCCTACAGCTTCCTTCCGACGGTCGGCGATCTCGACCTGCATCTGATGGGTGAACTCAGGCACGACCGGCCCTACGAGGTGCTGGGCGCCCACGTGCGCGAGCCGGGAGGCGTCAGCGGCGTCGCGTTCGCGGTGTGGGCGCCAAACGCGCGCAGCGTCAGCGTGGTCGGCGATTTCAACTCGTGGGACGGGCGCATCCACATGATGCGCTCGATGGGCGGGTCGGGAATCTGGGAGCTGTTCATCCCCGGACTCGCCGACGGCGAACGCTACAAGTATGAAATTCGTCCGCACGAGGGTCCGCCCTACCTCAAGACCGATCCGTGGGCGTCGTCGCTGGAGCAGCCGCCGGCGACCGCATCGATCGTCTACCGCTCGCGCCATCGCTTCGAGGATGATCGCTGGATGGGCGAGCGCGGATCGCGCGATCCGCTGCGCGCGCCGCTTTCCATCTACGAGGTTCATCTCGGCTCATGGCGGCGCGTGCCCGAGGAGCGCAACCGCTGGCTGACCTATCGTGAGCTGGGTCCGGCGCTGGCCGATTACGTGAGCGATCTCGGCTTCACCCACGTGGAATTGCTGCCGATAATGGAACATCCGTTCAGCGGCTCGTGGGGCTACCAGGTGAGCGGCTATTTCGCGCCCACCGCCCGGTTCGGCACGCCCGACGATTTCCGCTCGTTCGTCGACGCGCTCCATCGCCGCAACATCGGCGTCATCCTCGATTGGGTGCCGGGGCATTTTCCCACCGATGCCTTTGCGCTTGCGCGCTTCGACGGCACCGCGCTGTATGAGCATCTCGATCCGCGGCGCGGGTTTCAGCCGGAATGGGGCACCTACATCTTCAATTTCGGACGCACCGAGGTGCGCAATTTCCTGCTCGGCAGCGCGCAATGCTGGCTGCGCGAGTTCCATGTCGACGGCCTGCGCGTCGACGCGGTGGCATCGATGCTCTACCTGGACTACGCGCGGCGCGCGGGCGATTGGCTGCCCAACATCTACGGCGGCCGCGAAAACCTCGAAGCGGTTGACTTTCTGCGCATCCTCAACGAGCGGATTTACGACCGACTCCCGGGCGCGATGACGCTGGCGGAGGAATCGACTTCGTGGCCGGCGGTCAGCCGTCCCACCTATACGGGCGGTCTGGGGTTCAGCTTCAAGTGGGACATGGGCTGGATGCACGACACGCTCGATTACTTCAGCAAGGATCCTGTGTACCGGCGATGGCATCATCGCGATCTCACCTTCGGCCTGCTCTACGCGTGGAATGAAAATTTCGTCCTGCCGCTCTCGCACGACGAGGTCGTGTACGGCAAGCGCTCGCTGCTCTCGAAAATGCCGGGGGATCGCTGGCGGCAGTTCGCCAACCTGCGCGCGCTCTACGGATACATGTGGGCGCGCCCGGGCAAGAAGCTGCTCTTCATGGGCGGCGAGTTCGGCCAGTGGAACGAGTGGAACGCCGAGGAGAGCCTCGACTGGCACCTGCTCGCGGGCGAAGAGCATCGCGGACTGCAGTCGATGATGCGCGAACTCAACCGGCTCTATCGCGAACATCCGGCCCTGTGGGAAGCGGATCACGATCACCGCGGCTTCGAATGGATCGCCGCCGACAACAGCGACGACAACGTGATCGCATTCATGCGCATCGCGCCCGCAAGCGGCGGCCGGGTGATCTGCGCATGCAATTTCGCTCCCGTACCGCGCGAACATTATCGTATCGGAGCGCCGCGCCCCGGCTATTATCGCGAGATACTCAACACCGACGCGGCGATCTGGAGCGGCGGCAACGTCGGCAATGCGGGCGGCGTCAATGCGGAGCCGACGCCGTACAACGGAATGCCGCATTCGATTTCGATCACTTTGCCGCCGCTCGGCGTACTGTGGTTCGAAGTGCCGCGGGATTGACGGCTTTGCATTTCTTGCAAAGCGGCAGCGAGCGGCTATGATGCGCCGTGAAAGCGGCCGGCTGGCCGGCATCTCACCGGAGGACCCGCGCGATGAAAACCGTCGAAGAGACGCTTGCCGAACTTGCTGACCGCGAAGCGATTCGCGACCTGCCGGTGCGTTACTGCGATTGCGTGTGGCGCAACGACGTCGCCGGTATCGTCGATCTCTTTACCGCCGACGGATCGTTCACGGTCAAAACCGCCGATGGCGAAACCGTGCACAAGGGCCGGGAGGCTCTGATTAAGACCTACACCGAGGGTCTGCGCGATCTTCAGCCACGGCCTTATATCCATAATCACGTGGTTGAGCTTGGCTACTACGGGCGCGCGACCGGCCGATGCTACCTCGATTTGCGCAGCGAGAAGCGCGACATGGAGTGGATCGGCGCCGGCCATTACGACGACGAGTACGTGAAGGTCGGCGATAGCTGGAAATTTGCCTCGCGCTATTTCACCGCCATTCGGCTCGAATCGGCCGAGCGCCCGTCCAGGCCTCGTCCGTCCAAACCTGCAGCGCGACCGAAGCCCGCCCGCGCCAAGGCGGCCCGCAAGCGAACGGCAGGCGCCCGAGGAAAGTCCCGGCGCTGATGCACCGGAAGGGCGGCCGACGCCAAGACCTTCGGCGCACCGGGGATTAAGTCGGTATTGAGTCGCCCGCCAGCAGCGATTGTGCGCCGCGCAGGCTCTGCTCGGTCTCGCGCAGCAGATCGGTGAAGACCTCGGCGGCCGGCTTGACGCGATCGATAAGGCCCGCACCTTGTCCCGTCGGCATGAAGGTGCGATCGGGATCGGCGGTTTCACCCGGGCGTCCCGTAAAGCCCATCACGCCGTTGCGATAGGACACACGCGCCTGTTCCGGAAAGGGCCTGATCCTCGACGGGTCGCGCTCCCATTCGAGCGCATAGGACGTACGCACGACGCGGCACGGCTTGCCCGTGTACGATCGCGTGCGCAGGGTGGAATCGTCGCGCGCCTTGACAATCGCATCGCGATAGACGGCGGCCGCCTGGGCCTCGGGCGTGGCGATAAATCGGGTGCCGATTACCACGCCCTGGGCGCCCAGCGTCAGCGCCGCCGCGATCTGGCTGCCGTGCGCAATCCCTCCGGCTGCGAGCACCGGCAGGCGAACCGCGCGCAGCATCTGCGGGACCAGCGACATCATCCCGATCTCACCCGTATGGCCGCCGGCCTCGGTGCCCTGCGCGACGACCACGTCGGCGCCGGCCTGCTCGGCCTTTTCGCCATGATGGACCTTGCCGCACATCACGACCACCTTCATCCCGTGCTCGTGCATCGTGCGGATGAATTCAGCGGGAACGGCGAGACCCGCGACGAAAATTTTGATTCGCTCTTCGATCAGCACCGGCATGTGCGGGCGCATCATGTCCGGAATCGGCGCGAGCAGATCGACGGCAAAAGGCCGGTCGGTGAGTTCGCGCGTGCGCCGGATCTCCTCGCGCAGTTGTTCCGGGGAGCATCCGGCCGCGCCGATGACGCCGAGGCCTCCGGCGTTGGAAACTGCGGCGACCAGCCGGTGCATCGCGACCCCGCCCATCCCGGCGAGGAGAATCGGGTACTCGATGCCGAAATAGTCGCAAATCGGCGTGTGCAGCATGGCAACCTCCGAAAACGCTCGCACGTGCGGCGCATCGAGGACTAACAAAACTTCGCGCGCCGGGCCATCGCCGCGCGCAACCCTTGAGAAAGCGCGCCGGCTGAGGCACTCTCGCGATCGGCGCAGCGAGCGGCGCCGCCGCCGCCGACCACTTGCATGGAGGATCAATCATGAGTTGGGATTTCGAGACCGAACCGGCGTTTCAGAAGGAACTCGACTGGATCGACAAGTTCGTCCGCGAGGAAGTCGAGCCGCTCGACTACGTGCTGGAGTCGCCGTACGACGTGCGCGACGCCAACCGCAACAAGCTGGTGCGTCCGTTACAGGCCGAGGTGCGCAAACGCCGGCTGTGGGCGTGCCATCTCGAACCCGAACTCGGCGGTCAGGGTTACGGACAGGTCAAGCTCGCGCTGATGAACGAGATCCTCGGCCGCTCGCGCTTCGCGCCGACGGTTTTCGGATGCCAGGCGCCGGATTCCGGCAACGGCGAGATTCTCGCCAAGTACGGCACTCCCGAGCAGAAGAAGCGCTATCTCGAACCGCTGCTCGCCAACGAGATTGTCTCGTGCTTCTCGATGACCGAGCCGCAGGGCGGCGCCGACCCCAAGGTGTTCACCACTCATGCCGAGCTGCACGGCGACGACTGGGTAATCAACGGCGAGAAATGGTTTTCCTCGAACGCGCACTACTCGTCGTTCCTGATCGCGATGGTGGTGACCGACCCGGATGCGCCGCCGTACCAGCGGCTTTCGACCTTTATCGTGCCCACCGACGCTCCCGGGGTGAGCATCGTGCGGCGCGTCGGCGTCGGCCAGGAGGCCAACGGGACGCACGCTTACGTGCGCTACCACGACGTGCGCGTGCCCAAGGACCATCTGCTGGGGCCGCGCGGCGGCGGTTTCGTGGTCGCGCAGACGCGGCTCGGCGGCGGCCGGATTCATCACGCGATGCGCACCATCGGGCAGGTGAAAAAATCCTTCGACCAGATGTGCGAGCGCGCGCTCTCGCGGACCACCCAGGGCTCGCTGCTCGCCGACAAGCAGATGGTGCAGGAGAAGATCGCGGATTCGTGGATCGACATCGAGCAGTTCCGCCTGCTCGTGCTGCAAACCGCGTGGCGCATCGACAAGTACAAGGACTACCTCAAGGTGCGCAAGGACATCGCCGCGGTGAAGGCGGCGATGCCCAAGGTGTTCCACGACGTCGTGGTGCGCGCGCTGCAGATCCACGGCTCGCTCGGTGTCACGCCCGAAATGCCGTTCGCCGAACAGGTGATGGAGAGCTTCGTGATGGGGCTTGCTGACGGGCCGACCGAGGTGCACAAGATCACGCTGGCGCGCCAGGTGCTCCGCGACTACAAGGGCACGCAGGGCCTCTTCCCGAGCGGCCATATTCCGGCGCTGCGCGAAGCCGCGATCAAAAAATTCGCCGATCGCATCGAGCTCGAGGTGGCCGCGCAATGACCAGGGGACCGGTGCAATTCGACTTCAGCGGCAAGGTGGTCGTGATCACCGGCGGCAGCCGGGGTATCGGTCACGCGATGGCGCTCGGATTCGCCGCGGCCGGCGCCCGGCTCGCGATCGCCAGCCGCAAGCTCGATAGCTGTGAGGCCACGGTGAGCGAAATTCGCGCGCTCGGCTCCGACGCCTCGGCTCACGCCGCGCACGTCGGCAAATGGCAGGATTGCGACCGGCTCGCCGAAGAGGTCTACGCTCGCTGGGGACGCGCCGACGTGCTGGTCAACAACGCGGGCATTTCGCCGCTCGCGCCCTCGTCGGTCGAAACCAGCGAGGATCTGTTCGACAAGATCATCGGCGTGAATCTCAAGGGCCCGTTTCGCCTGTCGGCGCTGTTCGGCTCGCGGATGGCGGCGGGCGAGGGCGGTTCGATCATCAACATTTCATCCACCGCCGCGATTCGTCCCGACCCCGAGACCGCGCCCTACGCCTCGGCCAAGGCCGGCCTGAATATCCTGACCGTCGCGCTGGCCAAGGAGTACGGCCCCAGGGTGCGTGTTAATTGCATCATGTGCGGTCCGTTTCACACCGACATCAGCAAGGGCTGGTCGCGGACGGAGGATTTCGCGCGGCGCGCGAAGGCGATGTTTCCGCTGCAGCGCGCGGGCGAACCCGAGGAAGTCGTCGGCGCGGCGCTCTATCTGGCGAGCGCGGCGGCAAGCTTCACCACCGGCGCGATCCTGACGATCGACGGCGGTTCGGCGCATCTGATCGTGCGCACGACGTACGAGTGAGGCGGGCCCTCGGCGCTGTCGCGCCGACCGGGGTCGACGCCGAGCCCTGATGTCGCTCTAATATTTGGCGATGACCTCGCGGCTGAATTCTTCGATCATCTCGCGGCCCTGCGGATACACGACCTGGATTGCAACCTGGGTCAGGCCCGCGGCTTCCAGGGCCTTGAGGCGGGCGATGATCTCCTCGGCCGTGCCGGTCAGCGTGGTCGCGCGCACCACCGCGTCGTCGAGATATTTTTCCTCGCCCGGCTTGAGATAGATCAGATGGCCTTCGTGAACTTCGAGGTAGCGGCGATCGGCCGGGGTCTTCATTTTAGCCACGTACTCATCGCGGTAGCGCTCCCACTGCTTCTGGTACGGCGATGAATCCGACGCGGTGATCGCGGACGCCTCCCACATCGCATGCAGCAGCACCACCGCGAACGGGCCGACGCGCTTGATCGCCCGCGGCGAGACCGCCGACTCGCCCGGCTTGAGCACGCAGGCCGACGTCAGCAGCAGCGCCGGAAAATTGCCGAGCGTGCGGCGCGCGCGCGCCGCGCCCGCCTCGATATGCTTGAAGTCGGCGCGGATGCGGTCGGGATCGGAAAGCGCGGTGATCCATCCGTCGCCGACCTCGCCCGTGAGTTCGAGCGCCTTGGGGCCGTTGGCGGCGACGTGAATCGGAATCGGATTCTTGAGATTGATATAGCCGTGGTCGGGATGCAGGAAACGGATCGCGCGCTCGCGGTTGCCGTCGCGGTACATCACCTCTTCTCCGCGCAGCAGCTTGCGGCACATCTCGATGTACTCGCGCATCCGCTGCAGCTTTACCGGCGGCAGACCCATCGTGTTGCGCCCGGTAAAGCCGGTGCCGATTCCCAGCATCGCGCGTCCCGGCGCGAGCAGGTTGATGGTCGCGATCGAATGCGCGGTCACCGGCTCGATGCGGTTCGACGGAATCGCCACGCCGGTGCCGAGCTTGATTCGCTTGGTGTGCTCCGCCGCCAGCGCCAGGCACACGTACACGTCGCTGTAGATCATCTGCGAGTCGTAAAACCACGCATGTGTGAAGCCGTTGTCTTCAGCGATAGCCAGGTCTTTCCAGGCGTCGGGGCGGGCGGGATACGCGATTGCGAATTCCATCGTGGTCCTCTCTTGCGCGAGCGCTCGGGCGCGGCCCACGCGCGAATTTGCCCGATAGCATCGCGCGTCCGGTCCGTTTGTCAAGCGAAGCCAGGCCGCGGCGGGCGCGAGCGATGCCGCGGCGGCGCAACGGTTCGCGGCCGATGAGCGAAACGTGCCGATGAGCGAAGCGCCGCAATGAACCAGACGTTCGACATAATCGTGCTGGGCGCCGGCGCGGCCGGCCTGATGTGCGCGATGCGCGCCGGGCAGCGGGGCCGGCGCGTGCTGCTGCTCGAGCGCAACCCGCGCGCGGGCGAAAAAATCCTCATCTCCGGCGGCGGACGATGCAACTTCACCAACCTGACGATGACGCCCGCGCGGTTTCTCTCCGAAAACCTGCACTTCTGCAAGTCAGCGCTGAGCCGCTATACCGAGCGCGACTTCATCGCGATGGTTGAGCGGCATCGGATCGGTTATCACGAAAAAACCTCGGGCCAGCTCTTTTGCGACGGTTCCGCGCGCGAGGTCCTGGCAATGCTGCTCGATGAATGCGCGGCCGCGCACGTCGATCTGCGCCTCGCTCAGCGCATCGCATCGGTCACGCGTGCCGATCGGTTCCGCGTCGATACCGAGCGCGGCAGCTTCAGCGCGCCGGCCCTGGTAGTTGCAACCGGCGCCCTGTCGATCCCGAAACTGGGAGCGAGCGGCTTCGCCTACGACCTGGCGCGCCGCTTCGGATTGGGCGTGGTCGAGCCGCGTCCCGGCCTGGTGCCGTTCAAGTTCGACGGAGCGATGCTCGCGCTCTGCCGGCTCCTGGCCGGCGTGTCGGTCGAAGCGCGAGTATCCTGCGGGAAGCACGATTTCCGCGAGAGCATCCTGTTCACGCACCGGGGACTCTCTGGTCCGGCGATTCTGCAGATTTCTTCATACTGGCGCACAGGCGATACGCTTGTGATCGATCTCGCGCCGGGAGTCGAGCTCGAGGCATTCCTGTACGAACGCAAGCGCATCCGTCCGCGCGCGGATTTGCGCACCATATTGGCCGAACTGATGCCGGCGCGCCTGGCGCAGGCGATCGTCGAGCGCGACGGAACCGAGAGCATCGCCCCGGGCGCGATGGCGAACCTGCCGGACCGAGCGCTCGCGCGGCTCGCCGCGCGGCTCAAACGATGGTCCGTTGTTCCGGCGGCTTCCGAAGGCTGGTCCAAGGCCGAGGTCACAGTGGGCGGTGTGGATACGGCGGCGCTGTCGTCGAAGACCATGACGGTGAAAGAAGTCCCGGGCTTGTATTTCGTCGGCGAGGCGGTGGACGTCACCGGATGGCTCGGCGGGTACAATTTTCAGTGGGCGTGGTCGAGCGGATGGTGCGCCGGCGACGCGATATAGGGGGCTAAGACCCTGCGTAGATGCCGAGATCAGGGAGGACAGCGTTGGAACAGGAAAGAATTTTCGGTCCGTTTTTCGCCATGATGCTCCTGACTTTGGCGGTGTGGGTTTACATGTACGTGCGCCGCATCGGCTTCATCACCCACAGCGGGCTCACCGTTGACGAACTTGCGGTGCCCGGTGCGCTCGCGCGGCATTCCCCGCCCGCCGTGTCAAATCCGTCGGATAATCTGAAGAACCTGTTCGAGATCCCGGTGCTGTTCTATGCGCTGGCGCTCTACCTGTTCGCCGCCCGGCGCGTCGACATCGTATACGTGGATGCCGCGTGGGTTTTCTTTTTCTTCCGCTTGTTGCACAGCGCCGTGCATTGCACCTTCAATCGCGTGATGCTGCGCTTCTATCTTTACCTGGGTTCGACGCTTGCGCTCTGGTTCATCGCTATCCGGGCGGCGCTCGCCTGGTTGAGCGGTTGAGTCGGGTTCGGTGCGCTTTTTCTCTTAGGGTGTGTTACAAATCCGTTTGCATTCGTAGTCAGCGATTTTTGTACGCGACTGACCATGCGCTCGCGGATGGCGAGCGTGGCCGCGGCAGCTTTTCCACAAGGTACTCGCGCCTGGTAATCAAAAGCGATCCCGACACTTTCCCTTCGACGGCGACATGCGACCCGGCAAACACGGCACTGCTCGTAATCGATATGCAGTTCGATTTTTGCGGTCAAGGCAGATAACTCGACCGGATGGGCTACGACATCGCGCTCACGCGTGCCGCGATCGAGCCGATACGCAAAACTCTGATGGCCGCGAGATCGTCGGGGATGCCTCATTCTGCATACCCGCGAAGACCATCGCGCGCACCTCGCGGGTTTGCCCGCCAACAGGCAGCGGCGAAGCCGTTGCATCGGCGCAGGCGTTGGCGACCCCGGTCCGAACGGCCGCATCCCGAGTGCGCGCGAAGCGGGATGGCAAATCATTCCCCGACTGTCGCCGCTTCCCGGCGAAACGATCGACCTGAAAAGGGCGCTTGCCACGCGACCGATCTCGAATTGATCCTGCGCCGCGCGGGACTCCGGAACCTCGTCTTCACCGGGATCACCACCGGCGTGTGCGTACATACGACGATGAGGGAGGCGAACGATCGCGGCTTTGAACGCCTGCTGCTGTCGCTCGCTGCCACCAGCCGATCCGTCTGGTAGGGCGGCGCTTCCCGCCGTAGAATCGGAGCATCGTGCCGTGGGATGAAACCTATTACCCGCGATCGATGCAGAACCTGTCCCCGGAGGTGCGGCTGAAGGCGATCGAAATCGCAAACGCGCTGCTCGAGGAGGGTTACGATGAAGGCAAGGCTATCCGCGTGGCGATCGCCAAGGCCAAACAATGGGCTGAGTCCCGCCAACGTTCGTGACTCGCCGTGGGCGAATTGATGAATTCAGTCCGCGGGAGCGATAATTGAGCGCAACGACCGCGATGGCGACCGAGCGTATTCTTATCCTCGACGACGAGCCGGATATTGCCCGGAGCTGGGTGCGCATCCTGGAGAGCGCGGGCTATCAATGTCTCTCCTGCAGCGAGCCCGAGGAAGCCCTGCGGCTGCTCGAATCCGAGCATCCCGATCTGCTTTTGACCGACCTGCGCATGCCGCAACTGGACGGGATGGAGATGCTCAAGCGGGCGCGAAAGGTCGATCCCCACATTCCGGTGGTGGTACTGACCGGGTACGCCTCGCTCGAATCGGCGGTCGCGGCTGTAAAGGCAGGGGCGTTCGATTTCCTGTCCAAGACCTTCAGCAACGATCAGTTGAAGCTGACGGTTGCGCGAGCACTCACCAGGCGCCGTCTTGAACTCGAAAACCTGCACCTCCGCGAACAGCTGCAGGGCATGTTCGGGTTCGAGAACATCGTCGGCCAGAGCGACGTCCTGCAACAGGTGCTCGAGCTGGTGCGCAAGGCGGCGCGCAGCGAGGCCAACATTCTGATCCTCGGCGAATCCGGCACCGGAAAGGAACTGATCGCGCGCGCGATTCACGCCAACAGTCCGCGCGCCGCCCAGCCGTTTGTACCGGTTGACTGCGCATCGCTGCCGGAAAATCTGCTCGAGTCCGAACTGTTCGGGCACGAGAAGGGCGCGTTCACCGGCGCCGTCAGCTCGAAGCAGGGGCTGATGGAATCGGCGCATCGCGGCACGCTGTTCCTCGACGAGCTGGGCGAGCTTCCAATCGGACTGCAGGCGAAGCTGCTGCGCGCGCTCCAGGAGCGGCAGATCCGCCACATCGGAGGTACGCGGCACATCGACATCGACGTGCGCATCGTCTCCGCGACGAATCGCGATCTGCGCGCGCTGGTCGCCGCCGGCAAGTTTCGCGAGGATTTGTATTTCCGAGTCAATGTGATCGATGTGGCGCTGCCGCCGCTGCGCGAACGGACGGGCGATGTCGAACTGCTCGCGACCAGTTTTGTGCGCAGATATGGGAAGATCGGCGGCGCCTCGGTCAACGGACTCGAGCCGGAAGTGGTCGCGGCGCTCGAGTTGTATTCGTGGCCCGGCAACGTGCGCGAGCTGCAGAACGTGATTGAACGCGCCTGCGCTCTCGCCGACGGCGAAATGATCACGCTGGCCGAGCTGCCGCAGCACCTGAGAGCGCCGGCTCCGCCGGCCCCCGCCCCGTCGATCAGCGCGGAATCGGCGGGCAAGCTGACCTTGAAGGAAGCCAAGGAGCGTTGGATCGGCGCGCTCGAGTCGACTTACGTCGCGGAGCTGCTCAAACGCGAGGGCGGCAACGTGTCAGAGGCCGCGCGCAAGGCCGGCGTCGATCGCAAGACGCTCCATCGCATCCTCAGCAAGCACGGGCTTCGTTAGCAAATGATGGCGAAGCAGATCTCGGTGGCGCGCACTCGCCGGCGCAGTTCCGGCCGGCATTGCCGCATATCGGTCCGCTCGCCTGTCAGACCTTGTAGGCGAGGATGAGAACTTGTCTGCTGAGCGTCTGAACCCGCCCGGCTAAGCGTTACCGAATCCGACGTTGCCGCGAACCGTTGAAACCGTCCCCGCTCATGCCCGGGAGCGGGGGCAAAGACAACCGAGGAGGGTGCTTCAGGCGAAAGCAGGCAGCCGAATGTTGAAGGTTGTGCCCTCACCGGGCCGCGAGGTTACGTCCATTCTGCCATGGTGCTCTTGTACGATGCGTCGGCTCAACCACAGACCGAGCCCGCTGCCGTCGGATTTGGTGGTATAAAGCAGATCGAAGATTTTGCCGAGCACGTCGGCAGGGATTCCCGGTCCGTTGTCCGTCACCGTAATGTGGAGCGACGCCTGTTCGTCGACCTGCAGCAAACGGCTCGCAATGGTGATGGCGCCGCCCTGCGGCATCGCCTCGCGCGCGTTGGTCAGCAGGTTAATCAGCACCCGCTCAAGAGCGATCGCATCGCCGTTTACCTTGGGTAGATCCGCGGCAAGATGTGTCTCCAGACTGATACCGCTCTTTCTCAGTTCGTCGCCGATCAGCAGCAACGTGCGGTCAATCAGCGCGTTGACGTCCACGGGCGCCAGCACCCTTTCGCGATTGCGCGACAACTCCAGGAACTGTTCAACGATGGCGCTTGCCCGCTGGGCTTGACGATGAATCGTCCCTACGTCCGCGAGAATCTCAGCAGGCGGAGGCTCCGGTGAATCCAGCAGAAGCTCGGCTCTAGAACGGATCACCTGCAGCGGATTGTTGAGATCGTGCGCGATGCCGGCCACCAGGATTCCCAACGACGTCAGCGTCTCGGCCTTGCGCACCTCCTGCTCGAGAGCCAGGCGCGCGGTGATGTCCACGACCGCGGCCACGACGAGCTCCCCGCGATTGGTATCCGCCGCATACGTGAGGCTGATCTCCAGTGGGAATTCACTGCCGTCTTTGCGACGGCCTGCCAGACTCAGCCCGCGGCCCATCGCGCGCGTGCGCGGCGCGGCAAAGTAGCTCTGGACGTAACCGGCGTGAGACTGACGGAGATGCTCGGGAACGAGCAGCTCGACCGGCCGCCCCTGGAGTTCCGCCTCGGAGTAACCAAATAATCGCTCGGCCTCCGAATTGGCCTCGACGATGCGTCCGCTGCGGTCGACGATGATCAAGCCTTCGGTTGCGGATCTGAAATACTCCGCATAGGGCATTTGCCGGCTCCCTTAAGACTCGGCTCTTAATCCGGGTTCCCCCGGACACACGCGCGCCGAGAACAGTTTATCAAGACCCCGAATACTTACATGCACAGCACTATGTATGTAAACTGTCCTCGTATGAATAATGCCTTTCGCGATACCTCCGATCCGACCGCGGTGTCCGCAGCGACGTTACGTTGTCTGACAAATGCGACTGAAACGTGAAATAAAGCGAATAGTAATTGGCTCGGTTTGGAAAGCTAAGCTGATTACTCTCGATAGCCGGGGCTCTCCGGGCGAGGCACCCGGAACCGATTTCGCTTTGACGCTCTTGCTTCGAGCTAACGAGCATCGAGTTGAACCGCAAGGCGTCCGCTCACCGAGCAGCGCCGAGGTCATTTGACGCTGTATCCGCGGCCTTCGAGACAAGCGGCCATAGCCCGGCTATAATTCATTTGTCGCGAGGAGGCAGCCGCGGCGGCATTAGCCTGTCGTTGCGCCGCCTGTTGCTGTCTCTCCTGTCTCCTCTGAAAGCCGCCGGCCACACCGCCCATCGCGGCTCCTGCCGCCGCTCCCGTGCCAGCATTGCCGGCAATCGCACCGCCGACGGCTCCTAAAGTAGCGCCGCGCGCCGCTCCCCGCAGAACGTGCGGCTGCGATGGCCGGTACGGCTGCGGGTCGAGATGCGTAGGATCGTTTGGATATGATCTGCTCGGATCAAACCCCGTCTGCTGAACTGCCCAGCGATGGCATTCGTACCGGTCCCTGTCCTGCTGTTCGTTACTCTGTCTTTTGAGCGGGTAGATGTACAATTCCGGTTGAGTTTGCGCGAGCAATAGAGTGGGAAAAATCGTAATCAGCCCCAGGACCCCGGCGCGCAAGCAGAAGCCGCGAAGATACGTCGGCGCGAGCAGCGACGCGAATTGCTTCTTCATCCTTCTCCTCCTGACGTTATGACACAGTCGGTTCGGGCGCCTGTCGATCGATCCGCAAAGCTCACCGTACTCGACGCCTGAGCCGATGGCTATGGAGTGCCGATGCAAATTTCACGTACGGCAGCGTGGATCGCACCCCAGCCTTGAGCGATGGTGGTCGCGAATGCCATCACGACATACGCCGCGGCTCCTTGCGATCGCATCGATGTCTTGTGATGGGCGGGGCGACTACTCTTCAGCATTTTCATTAAGGATGGGCTGCCGCGCGGCCGCGTTTTCTGCTGTCTTTGTAAATCGGGCTCGGCGGTTTTCAGATACAGAATCACCTTTAATATGCTGCCGGTAAACCCATTGTCGATCGTCTTGTAATCTTCGGTGCCCGGCGTCGGCGCCGTCATCGGAGGAGATGATCAGGTGAATGGTTTTGTCTATCCGTCTTTCCACTACTTGTCGGTCGTCGATAAAGAGTCAGCCGAGCCCACCGCCTCCGAGTCCGCCGTGTTGATAGGCAAAATCGAAACGAATTGAGTGTTTACCTGTAGTGACTCGTTCCTTGCCCGTGCCAGGCCAAGCCAATTATGAGCATGCATCGCCTTCCGTTTCCAACGCGCGTTCTGCCGAGGAGTATTTTAATGCTGAGCTCTCGAGACTGGATGAAGGGTTGGTGACCCAAAACCCTGGAAGTAGACCGGGGATAAGTTGAGAAGACGGGCTTCGGTGTGGTCCTCTGGGCACGGAGGGCGACGAAGATGCCGAGGCGGGGTCACAGCGAGGAGCAGATTCTCGGGGCGCTGCGGCAGGCAGAGAGCGGGACGAAGGTCGGCGACATCTGCTGCGACCACGGGATCAGCGAGTAGACCTTTTACATCTGGAAGAAGAAGTACAGCGGGCTGGGGCTGAGCGAGCTCAGGCAGTTGCGCGAGGAGAACGGCGGGATCGTCCGAAAAAAGCTGTGAGGCCTCGCCACCGGCGCGAGTTGGCGCGCTGGGCGCAAGCGCCTTCGTGGTGAGCGAGCGCAGGGTGGCGAGGCTGTTGCCGGTCCAACGGGTAACGCTGCGGCATCAGAGCCGGCGCGATCCCCAGACCGCGCTTCGGATGCGCCTGCGGGAACTGGCCGCGAGTTGGGTGCGGTTCGGCTATCGGCGACTGACGGTGCTGTTGAGACGCGAGGGCTGGGCGGTGAATGCGGAACGGATCTATCGCTTGTGCAAGGAAGACGGGTTGACGGTGCGGACCAAGGTGCGCCGGAAGATCGCGCGGCGCCAGCGCGCGCCGCTTCTGCGCCCAACCAGGCCGAACGAGCGCTGGGCCATGGACTTTGTCAGCGACCGAGTGGCGGATGGGCGCTGGTTCCGGGTCCTGACCGCGGTCGACCAGTTCACCCACGAGTGCCTGTTGCTGCTGGCCGACGGCTCGCTCGCCGGGCAGAAGGTCGCCGAGGCGCTGTCCCGGGTAATCGCCGAACGCGGAGCGCCAGCCGCGATCACGGTCGACAACGGCACCGAGTTCGCGAGCACGGCGATGGATGTCTGGTCCTATCAGTGCCGTGTGCAGCTCGACTTCATCCGGCCGGGGCGGCCGGTGGAGAATGGCTACATCGAATCGTTCAACGGGCGCTTGCGCGATGAGTGCTTGAACGTACACGTGCTCTTCACCCTGGCCGACGTGCGCGAGAAGCTCGAGCGGTGGCGGCAGGACTACAACCAGGTCCGGCCGCACAGCGCGCTGGGTGACTACCCGCCGCAACAGTTCGAACAGTACTGGCGGAGCCAAGCCCTCGCGCACACCGCTGGACCACCGGTCCAAACGGCGGCCGGCGCGGTGCAGTGCGCGCCGGCTTCGAGCAGGGATCTGAACAGCTTTTCGGCCCGCCCTCAGCAGAAGTGAAGGGCGGGGCCGAAAAGCTGTCAGCAACAGGCGAAGAAAGCGGAACCTCGAGGCCTTTGCTGGAGGTTCTCACTTGAGCTACATGAGGTCGACAGCTGCCGGTCAGTCCGGCCAAAAACCGATCACCCGAGGCCGAAAACTCAACTCGGAGATCGGTCTACTTCCACGGGGCAGGTCATATGCCGAATTCCTCACTTCATTGCCGGACCAAAAAACCGGGAGGACTCCAAATGCGGAACCTCCGTGCAAATGATCGAACAGAGCTACGGCAGATACATCCGCAAGGACTTCCTCGGACCTCTGATTGCCGCACGCCCAGAGAGCCTACCGAAGGCCGCGGTTGGTGAAAAAACTGGACCCCCAACCGGACCCCCGTTGGGGGTTGTGCGAAAAAGGCCCGAATTTACTACAGAATCTTGGTGGAGGCGGGGGGAATTGAACCCCCGTCCGAAAACCGTCGAGCGGCAGTCACTACACGCTTATTCCGCGGTTTGATCTCGCCGCCAGCGCGTTCGCGGACGAACTCACTGACAGCCAGCCGCTTTGAATTTCGGACGCGCGCCCAAGCGGCCGACGGCGTTTGTCCTAGCCCACTGAATGACGCCCCGGCCCACTGCCATGGGCGAGTAGCGGCGGGACGCTAGCGGCCCTTAGGCCGCCAGAGCGTAACCGTTATTGTCTGCGGGTAAATTTCGCAGGCTGTTTGTTTTACGGGATAACAGCACCCCGGCGTGCGACCACGGCTTTCCTGTTTCCGTCGAACCCATTTCGCCCCCACTGGCGGCGCAGTCGAGCTTGAGTCAGCCGTTTACGCTTCACCCAATTTAAGCTCTCGGTGACCTGTGCGCAATCGCGCCCTTCTCGTGCGAAGGGCCGTTTGGTGATGCGCCGGGTTCGTGTAGCTTAGATGGTCGAGCGAGAGCGGGATACGCTCGGCATGCGTCCCGACCGCCTGACTCGACGCGAAGAAATGGCAAAGTGCATCCTTGGTATCTCCGCCTATTACCATGATAGCGCGGCGGCGCTGGTGCGCGACGGCGAAATCGTCGCCGCAGCCCAGGAGGAGCGCTTCACGCGAAAAAAGCACGACAGCGCCTTTCCCCGTCGCGCCGCAGGATGGTGCCTGGCCGCCGCCGGCCTGCATCTGAGCGACCTCGACTCGATCGTCTTTTACGACAAGCCGTGGGTGAAGTTCGAGCGCATGCTCGAGACCTATCTCGGCTATGCACCGCGCGGGCTCGGTTCATTCCTGACCGCGATGCCCGTCTGGCTCAAGGAGAAACTCAATTTGCGCTCGGCGCTGCGGCGCGCGCTGGCAAGCCTCGACGGCGGCAGACTCGACGAGGTGCCGCCGCTGCTCTTCACGGAGCATCATCAGGCGCACGCCGCGTCGGCGTTTTTTGCCAGCCCGTTCTGGCGCGCGGCGGTGCTTTGTCTTGACGGTGTCGGGGAATGGGCGACGACCTCGGTGTGGACGGGCGAGGGCAACACGCTGACGCCGCGCTGGCAGATCGATTTCCCGCACTCGCTCGGGCTGCTCTATTCTGCGTTCACCTACTACGCCGGTTTCCGCGTGAACTCGGGAGAATACAAGGTGATGGGCCTGGCTCCGTACGGCGAGCCGCGCTACGCGGGCGCAATCCTCGACCATCTGATCGACGTCAAGCCGGACGGCACCTTCCGCCTCAACACCGAGTATTTCAACTACGTCACCGGCCTGACGATGACCAACGAACGTTTCGATGCGCTGTTCGGCGGTCCGCCGCGCAAACCCGAGTCGCCGCTGACCCAGCGCGAGATGGACCTTGCCGCTTCGATTCAGAAGGTCACCGAAGATATCGTCTCGCGCCTGGCGCTTACCGCGCGGCGCGAGCTGGACGCCGATTACCTGTGCCTGGCGGGCGGCGTGGCGCTGAACTGCGTGGCCAACGGCAGACTGCTGCGCGAGGCGACCTTCCGCGACATCTGGATCCAGCCCGCCGCCGGCGACGCCGGCGGCGCGATCGGCGCCGCGCTGGCGGGATGGCATCTGTACCGCAACGAACCGCGCGAGATTGACGGCGACGACCGCATGCACGGCGCGTTCCTCGGTCCCAGCTTCGGCGCGGACGAGATCAAGCGCTCGCTCGAGCGCGCGGGCGCCCGCTACGCGCGGCTGGCCGAGAGCGAACTGCTCGAGTCGGTGGCGGCGATGCTGGCCGAGGGCGCGGTGGTGGGCTGGTTCCAGGGGCGGATGGAGTTCGGGCCGCGCGCGCTGGGTAATCGCTCGATCCTGGGCGATCCGCGCAACGCGAAGATGCAGTCGGTGATGAACCTCAAGATCAAGTTTCGCGAATCGTTCCGCCCGTTCGCGCCCGCGGTCCTGGTCGAGCGCACGGGCGAGTACTTTGACCTCGATCGCCCGAGCCCCTACATGGGGCTGGTAGCCGAGGTCCGTGAGGAACTGCGCAGGCCGATGAGCGAAGCGGAGCGCAAGCTTTTCGGCATCGACAAGCTCAACGTGCCGCGCTCGAGCATCCCGGCGGTGACGCACGTCGATTACTCGGCGCGCATCCAGAGCGTCGATTCGCGCACCAACCCGCGCTTCCATCGGCTGATCGAGCGCTTCGCCGCGCGTACCGGATGCGCCGTGCTGGTCAATACTTCGTTCAACGTCCGCGGCGAGCCGATTGTCTGCACGCCCGAGGATGCGTATCGCTGTTTCATGCGCACCGAGATGGACGTGCTGGTTATCGAGGACTTCCTGCTGATGAAGGGCGATCAGCCCGAGCGGCCCCGCGATGACAGCTGGAAGCGCGAGTTCGAACTGGATTGAAGGCCGGATGATGGCGCACGGGGCGGGCGAGCCGTTATCCAGGACCGAGTTGCGCAACTTCGGCCTCGTGCTGGGCGCTCTGTTCGCGGCCTTGTTTGGCCTGTTGCCGCTATATCGGCGGCATGCGACGCCCGAATGGCCGTGGATTGCCGCCGCGATCCTGTGGCTGGCCGCGCTGGCGTGGCCACGTGGTCTGAAATGGCCGTATCACGGGTGGACGCTGCTGGGGCATGCGATGGGATGGTTCAACACGCGGGTCATCCTGACGTTAATTTTCATGGTAGTGATCACCCCGTTCAGTTTTGCGCTGTGGGTTTTCGGACGCGATCGGATGAAGCGCGGCTTCGATCCCAAAGTCGAAAGCTATCGCGTGCCGAGCGCGCCGCGTCCGCCGCGCGGCATGGAGAAACCGTTCTGACGCGAGATCTGGAGTTGGTCTGAGATGCTCGATCTGTTGAAGGACTTGTGGGGCTTTGCGAGCGAGCGCAAGAAATTCTGGCTCGTGCCGCTGATCGGCACGCTGCTCGTTTTGAGCGTTTTGATCGCGATCGCGGAATTCTCAACGGTGGCGCCGTTCATCTATACGCTGTTTTAGTTCGGTGAGCACCAAAGGACGCCGCGCGGCCGATCTTGCGCTGATTTTCTCCGGGATCGCGATCGCGTTTCTGCTGGCCGAGGTCGCGGTGCGCGTAACCGGTCTGGCCAGGGTCAGCCTCTATACCTTCGACGTCGATCGCGGATGGGGCCTCAAGCCCGGCGCCGCAGGATGGCAGCGCGACGAGGGCGCCGGGTTTGTCAGCGTCAACCGCGCCGGCTTCCGCGGTCCCGAATGGACCGTCGCCAAGCCGCCAGACACATATCGAATCGCGGTCGTGGGTGACTCTTTCACCGAGGCGCCCCACGTGGCTTACGATCAGACCTTCAGCGCGGTCGCGCAGCGCGCTCTCGGTGAATGCCCGCTGCTGCGCGGCAAGCGCGTGCAGGTGATGGATTTCGGGGTCGACGCCTATGGAACGGCGCAGGAATTGATCACGCTTCGCCGTCATGCCTGGCGATATTCGCCCGATCTGGTGGTGCTGGCGTTTTTTTCGGGCAACGACCTGCGCAACAACTCAGTGGCGCTCGAAGGCGACAAGTGCCGTCCCTTCTACCTGTACGATGGCGATCGCCTGGTGCTCGGCGGGCCATTCGAGCGCTCGCGCTGGTTTTACCTGTCTTGCATGATGCGCTTCGAGTCGCGCCATTCGCAGGTCCTGAACCTTCTGGGCGACGCCAAGAGCGAGATTCGCTCGAGGATCAAAGCGATGGAAGCCGCGCACCGGCACGGTTCTTCCGATCGAACTTCCCGCTCGGGTGCGGCTTCGCGCGCGTACGCGGGCGCGGTCGCCCGGGTCGCCGATCGCCAATCCGCCTCCCTGCATGAGGAGGGAATCGAGGACAATATCTATCGTCCGCCGACAGCGCCGGCATGGCGGGAAGCGTGGCGCGTCACCGAGGGCATCATCGCGATGATGGCGCGCGAGACCGCAGCGCATCGCGTTCCGCTGCTGGTGGTCACGCTGGCCGATCCGCCGCAGATCTATCCGGACCCCGCGGTACGCGCATCGTACATGCGGGTTTACGGCGCGAACGATATCTTTTACCCGGACGAGCGCATCAAGGCGCTAGGAGAGCGCGAGGGCTTCGAGGTATTGAACCTGGCGCCTCCGATGCAGAAGTACGCAGACGAGCATCACGTTTACCTGGTGGGTTTCAAGAACACCAAAATGGGCGTCGGCCACTGGAACGCCGCCGGCCACCGGGTGGCGGGTGAGCTTATCGCGCGCAAAATCTGCGCGATGCTTTCCGCGGGCGTGCCGCCGGTCTTGGCGCACTAGACCGCGCGCTCCCGCGCAAGACATGCTCCGCAAAAGCGGGTGCTTGCGGAGGTCGCAATCGACTCCTAAGGTTTCGGTAGGGGACGACGCTCAGCCGTCTCCCGGGGGAGGCGCAAGACTACATGATCGAGGCCAATTCGGCGGCCGAGGAAAACCGCCAGGTCCGGCGTCGGCGACAAAATACCGCTTTATTTCTGGGGGCGACGACGCTGGCGATGCTGATCCTTGCCGTAAGCGCACGGCCGCAGACGACTCCGGAGCCGACCCCCAAAACATCCAGGCACGCCAAGAGCGCCGCCACGGCCCATCATGCCGAGAAGCGCCGCGTCATCTCGGTCACCCTCAACAAGGGCGAGACCTACACCATAAGCGGGCTCGCGCAGGGCGCCAAAACCGACTCAAAACCGGGCAAAAATCCCAACGCTCTGAGCGTCCAGCCGCAGCCCTCGGGGGATATCGTCCTGCTCGGCACCGAGGCCGGCAGATGGAAGATCGACGCGACGCTCGCCGACGGCGAAAAAGTCACCTACGACGTGAAGGTCAAGGCGGAAGCGCCGCCGATCAACTCGCTCGAGCCCGGGACTGCGCCGACCGCGATCGGGCCATAGCCGGCGGTGCAGATTTTCGACTCGCCCGGGTCATTTCATCGCGGGGGCAGCACCAGGATCTGACCGTTCATCTCCGGCTGATGCACCGCGCAGCCGAAGAGCAACAGGCCCTCGCGATGAAAAGTATAGATGTAGGTGGTCTTCGAGAGCGGCGGCAGCCGCAGATGCATCAGCGCATGTCCCGGCCGGTCCTCGAGCATGAAGTCGTGCTCGTCGTCGGGCTGCAGGTTCCACAGTGTGATTCGGGTCGGTTCGCCACGATGCACGGCGATGAACTGCGGCGAAAAGGCGTAGACTTCGCCGAAATGAGCGATGGTTGCCTTGGGTCCGGTTTCCTTTACCGCCACGGCCTCTGTCAGCACAACGATGCTCACGTCCGGCGCACCTGTCGCTCTGACACCCACGATCTTTGAGGCGTTCGCATCGGGCATGAAGTAGCGCGCGGTCGAGTTCGCGGGCTCCCTCTTTTCGCCGGCCTGCGCGCCGGCTGCACCGAGCGACATCGTCGCGCCGGCCAGCAGGGAGGCGAGCAGCCGAACGCCGGGACGGCAGCGGTAGTCGAAGAGCATCCTGGGGCATTCGCTAATGGTTCGATCCATCGAGTGACGGCCGCAATGCGGCTACAATTCTAAGCGATGAGCAAAGATTTTGGCAGCGGCGGCGTGAGTCGGGTTGTGTTGGTCACGGGTGGCGCGGGTTTCATCGGGTCGCACCTGACCGACGCGCTGCTCGAGCGCGGCATGGCCGTTCGCGTGATCGACACTTTCGCCACCGGCGAGCGCCGACATCTTAATCCGAGCGCGGAGCTGCACGAGGCCGACATCCGCGACCGCGCGGCGATCGAGCCAGCCTTCGCCGGCGTTGATTGCGTCTTCCACGCGGCGGCACTGCCGCGAGTTGGATTGTCAATCGAACGGCCGGTGGAAACCGAGCTGGTGAATGTCGTCGGCACCCTGAATGTGCTGATGGCGGCGCGGGCGGCCGGCGTGCGGCGCGTGATTTACTCCAGCTCCTCGTCGGTCTACGGCGAGCAGCCGCGGCTGCCGCTCAGCGAGACGATGGCGCCGAATCCGCTGAGCCCTTACGCCCTGCAGAAGCTGGTCGGCGAAGAATACGTGCGGATGTTTCATCGGCTCTACGGTCTGGGCGGGGTTTCGCTGCGCTACTTCAGCGTGTACGGCCCGCGCATGGACCTCAGGGGCACGTACGCGACGGTCATCGGCGCCTTCATCCGTGCGCGCCTGGAAGGACGCGCGCTCGAGATTCGCGGCGACGGCGAGCAGCGGCGCGATTTCACCCACGTCCGCGACGTGGTGCGGGCGAATCTGGCCGCGATGGACTGCGCAATCGCCGACGGTCGCCCAATCAACGTCGGGCGCGGGCGCGCATCCAGCGTCAATCGCATCGCGGAGCTGATCGGCGGACCGCGGGTTGCGGCGCCGGCCCGGCCGGGCGAGCCGCGCGACACGCTGGCCGACCTCGAGCGCGGCCGCGCGCTGCTCGGATGGCGCGCCGAGATCGAACTCGAGGACGGCGTGCGCGAGCTGATGCGGCTTAATGGACTGGAGCCGGGCGCCGCCGCCGCTCAGTAGGGCTTGCTGACCAGCACCCGATTGTCCTTGAGCGCCGCGATCCGATCGTCGGTGTAGCCGAGGTATTTGCGCAAAATCACCTCGTTGTGCTCGCCCAGCAGCGGCGCCTGCTGATTGCTTGGATGCGGGAAGCCCGAGAAACGAATCGGGAAGCCGGGCACCTTGATGTCGCCGAGCACCTGGTCATGCACGTCGGCGACCGTGCCGCGCTCGCGCAAGTGCGGATGGTTCATCGCCTCCTCGAGCGAGCGAATCGGCGCCATCGGAATCCGCGCGGCGCGCATCACCTCGACCGACTTATCGTCGTCCGGCATGGAACCGAGCCACTGCTCCACGATTTCGGTCACCAGGTCGCGGTTTTTGACCCGCGCGGGAAGGTCGGCGAAGCGCGGATCGCTCGCCAGCTCGGGCCGGCCCATCACCTTGCACAGCTCGGCCCAGTGCCGGTCCATCCAGGCCATGATGATGAAATAAATCTTGCGCCCCTTGAACACGCCGCAAGGGCTCAGGCCCGGATAATAGCGGCCCGAGCGCTCGATGCGCGCGGTGCCGCCGCTCGCCGTGAGCAGCTCGACGCCCATGTCCTGGTAGCCGAAGTATGAGTCGACCAGCGACACGTCGATGTACTGGCCGACGCCGGTGCGCTCGCGATGGAGCAGCGCGCAGGCGATCGCGCCCATCCCGTGCACGCCGGTGCTGACGTCGCCGATCGCCATCAGCGGAATCACCGGCGGCCCGTCTTTGTCGCCGATGAGGCCGGTGACGCCGGCGTAAGCCTGTCCGATCAGGTCGAAGCCCGGGTCTTCGGCGAGCGGACCGGTCTGGCCGAAGGTCGATACCGAGCACATCACGATGCGCGGATTGAGCTTGCTGACCTCGGGATAGCCGAAACCGAGCCGCGCGATCGCGCCGGGGGCGAAGTTCTCGACCAGCACGTCGACCCGCTTGACCAGCTCGCGCAGGATCTCGGCGCCCGCGGGATGCCGCGCGTCGAGGCAGAGACTCAGCTTGCCCAGGTTGTGCTGAACGTAATAAGCGCTGCGATTGTCGCGCACATAGGGAATGAGACGGGAGCGGTCGCCGTCGGGGGCCAGCTCGACCTTGATCACCTCGGCGCCCATCGCCGCCATCAACCGCGTCACCGTCGGCCCGGCGACGAACTGCGTGAAGTCCAGGACCTTGTAGCCATCGAGGACGTGTCGGAACTGACTCGAAGCCATCGGCAACTCTCCGCACCGAGCAGCGCTCAAACTGCTCTAGCAAGGGCCGCGCGCGATTCGCAACCGGCCGCCGCCCTGCGTCAGGCGACCTGCGAGCGCATCACGCTTCGCTCGCCGTGGGAAGCAGGCGCGGCGGGCAGTACGCGCACCGGCAGGATGACGAGGCTCAGTCCGTGCACCTGGAGCCAGTTCTGCAGTTCCAGCGCGGTGTGATTGTGCAGAAAGCGGCTGATGAATCCCTCGAGCTCGGCTTCGAAGATGAGCTTGCCGGCGAAGAACACCGCCTGCGGAAATTCATGCGCGACTTCGAGGCACAGCTTGCGTAGCTCGAAGACGACGTCGGGTCCGATGCTGACGCGCAGTTCCGAATGGAGGCCGAGGTCGGCGCCGAAGCGGCAGTATTCGCTGAGATCGTCGGCCACCTGTTGCTCCAGGCGCTTGACCTCCTCCGGACCGCGCATCCGCGACGATTCGACTTCGCCGACGCCGACGAAGATCACGTTGCGATACTGATCGCGAAAGAGCCGGCGCAACGTGAGCAGGGTGGCGAGACCGAGGCCGTTGAAGCCGTTGACCAGCAGCACCGCGGTCGGCGCGGTGGGATCGTACTTTTCGGGCGCGCGCTCCTTGGCGGCGAACAGTTCGGGCAGGATATCGGCCTCGAGCTGCTCGATCGCGTGTCCGATGTACTCGTAATGATGGCGCACCATGTAGCACACCGCCACCAGCGCGCCGGTTATCACGATCGTCACCCATCCGCCTTCGTCGAACTTGAGCGTCACGGTGAGCAACAGGATAAGCGCGGTGAATGAGCAGCCGATGCCGTTGATGGCGAGCTTGCGCTGCCATTTGGGCTCACGTCCGCGTTCCTGCCACCAATGCACGCTCATGCCGAGCTGCGAGAGCGTGAAGGTGACGAAGACGTTGATGGCGTAAAGCACGACCAGCAGATCGACCCGTGCGTGCGTGAACACGAGGATTGCGATCGCCGCCAGGCCCATCGCGAACACACCGTCCTGCGTCACCAGGCGCGAGCTGAGCTGCGAGAAACGCCGCGGCAGCCATCGATCGACCGCCATCGTGGCCAGCACGCGCGGCCCGTCGATAAAACCGGTCTGCGCGGCGACGAACAGCAGCGCGCCTTCGGTTATCAGGGTGAAGGTGATGATCGGGACGCCCACGTGCAGTCCGAACAGCGTCCAGCCGCCGGCCACGCGATCGAACAGTACCGCGTTGAGCGTCTGTCCATGCACCGGCGCCACGTTGTAAAGCAGGTAGCCGATCAGGATTCCACCGGCGAGTCCCGCCAGCGAGAGCGCCATGTAAAGCATCGTTCGCTTGCCGGTCGCGGTGCGCGGTTCGCGCAGGATCGGCAGGCCGTTGCTCACCGCTTCGATTCCGGTATAGGTGCCGGCGCCCATGCTGTAGGCGCGGAAGAAAATGACAGCCAGCGCCAGGGTGCCGATGGTGCTGATGCCGCTATGGACCTGGCCGATCGCGTCGCGGGTAATCGCGGGCAGTTCCGGGCTGCGCACCAGCAGCGCATAGCCGACCAGCCATACGTGCATGACCACGAAGGCGAGAAATATCGGGAGCAGCGACAGCACCGATTCCTTGACCCCGCGCAGGTTCATCCCGACCATCAGCAGCACGACGATGAGGCAGACCCAGAATTTCATCCACAGCCAATTGGTCGGCAGAAAGCTGAAGATAGCGTCGGCGCCGCTCGCGATCGAGATCGCGATGGTCAGGACATAGTCGATCACCAGGGCGCAACCGGAAACCAGTCCCGGATAGGGTCCCAAAAGCTTGCTCGCGACCAGGTAGCCGCCGCCGCCCGAGGGAAACAAATCGATGGTTTGCGAGTACGAGGCCGAAATGATGAAGACGGTCAGCGCGGTCATCACCGCCAGAAAGACCGCCAGGTATTGATCGTGCCCGAGCGCGAGGAAAGCCTCTTCCGGGCCATAGCACGACGAGCTGAGCCCGTCCGAACCGAGGCCGACCCAGGCCAGGAACGCGATCAACGAGAGGCTGTGGAAGATCCCGGGGTCGCGAACGTCGCGCGGCGGTCCGATAAGGACGTCGGTGAGAGTGCGCTTGGGGCTGCCGTTGGGTCCGTCGGTTACGGTACGTCTAGAGCCAGCGGGGCTTTCGCTGCCGGATTGTGTCGCCATCGTTGGGAAAGAAAACTGCTCCTGTTGAGAGGCGGAGTTTAGACGCGAATTGAAGGGCTGGCCATATGGTACGGTCAAGTGCCTGAAATCGTTGAGAAATCGATGGAATACGCGGCGCGCTCGAGGCCCAGCCGATAGCGCGCGGCGTCAATCAGGTTCTGCATCAGTGCGAGCACCGTCATCGGGCCGGTTCCTCCGGGATTGAGCGTAAGCCATCCGGCAACCTCGCGCACCCCGTCGAAATCGACGTCGCCGGCGAACTTGCCCGGCCCGACGCGGCGGAAGCCCACATCGACCACGCATGCTCCCGGCTTGATCATGTCGGCGGTGATCAGAAAGCGCCGGCCGCTGCCCGCGCCCGCACATGACACCACGATATCCGATTCGCGGCACACGGCGGCCAGGTCGCGAGTATGGCGATGACACCAGGTGACCGTCGCATTGTACATGCGTCCGCCCATGATCAATGCGAGCGGCTTGCCCGCGATGTCGCTGCGGCCGATCACGGCGACGCGCGCGCCGTCCACCGGTACCCGGTAGTGGTTGAGCATGGTCAGCACCCCGCGCGGCGTGCACGGGATGAAGCGGCCGATCTGCGCGCGGTAAAAATGTCCCACGTTGCTCGCGCCGACCGCGTCCACGTCCTTGGGCGGATCGAGGGCGTCGAACAGCCGGAAGCGATCCACCCGATCGGGCAGCGGTAGCTGCAGCAGGATCCCGGCGACGGACTCGTCAGCGTTGAGTTGCGCGATCTCGGCGAGCAGCCGCTCGGTGTCCGCGTCCTCCGCGCTCATCGCGATCATCCGGCTCTCGAAGCCCAGCTCCTCGGCGAAGCGGCGCTTGTTGCGTACGTATTGGCGCGACGCCGGGTCGTCGCCGACGAGGACTGCGGCGAGCGCGGGCGCGCGCCCGCCGCGCTGCTTCAACTCGCGCGCGTACTTTTCAAGCTCGGGTCGCAGATGGCGGCTCAGTTCGCGGCCGTCCATGATCGTGGCTGACATTTGGACGCGTCTTTCCTCGGCCGGCTATCGCGGCCGGCTCTCGTCCCTATAGTACCGATGCGGCCCGCGCAAATCGCGGGGCCGCGCGCCGGCTGCTCACAGGCGCTTGAACCAAGAGTCGATAAGCTGTGGGAGAACATGGGGCGTTGCGCCTCGTTGCCGATCCGCGGCTCTGATAGGATCGAAGCGCACATGGAAGCGCCGCGACGAACGGCCATTTTTGATTTGCATCGGCAGCTTGGCGCGCGGATGACCTCATTCGGCGGCTTCGAGATGCCGCTCAGCTATTCGGGCATCATCGAAGAGCATCGAGCGGTGCGCGCGCGCGCGGGGATTTTCGATCTCGGCCACATGGGCGAATTCGAGCTCAGCGGCCGCGCGGCGGGCGAATTGCTCGAGCGCGCGCTCACCAATTCGGCGGCGCGGCTGGAGCCCGGACGCGCACAGTACACGCTGATGTGCACGCCCGAGGGCGGGACGATCGACGACCTGATCGTCTATCGCCTCGACGCCGAGCGCTACATGCTCTGCGTCAACGCATCCAACACCGCGGCGGATCGCGAATGGATGCTCGGGCTGGGCGCGGGCAGGGCCGGCTTTCGCGACGCCAGCGAAGAGACCGGGCTGATCGCGATTCAAGGCCCGCTGGCGTCCGACATCGTGCAGCGCCTGAGCGCCGCGCCGATTGCTCCGATGCGGCGCTTTGCCGTGAGTGAAGCGGAGATTGCGGGCGCACGATGCGTGGTGGCGCGCACCGGCTACACCGGCGAAGACGGCTTCGAGCTTTTTACGGCAGCGGCGGCCGCGCCTGCGCTCTTCAGCGCGCTGCTCGAAGCGGGCGCGGCGGCCGGAGCGTTGCCGTGCGGGCTCGGCGCCCGCGACACGTTGCGCATGGAAGCCGGGCTGCCGCTTTACGGCCATGAACTCGACCGCGACACCTCACCGCTGGAGGCCGGGCTCGCGACATTCGTCAGGTTCGGGCGCGATTTCGTCGGCGCCGCCGCACTCGCCCGCCAGCAACGAGATGGGCTCAAGCGCCGGCTGGTGGGAGTTCGCACGGTCGACGGCAAGAGCATCCCGCGCCAGGGCTATCGACTCTTTGCCCGCGGGCGCGAAGTGGGTGCGATGACGAGCGGTACGTTCGCGCCCAGCTTCGACCGGCCGCTGGGGATGGCGTATCTGGCGACGGCGGCCGGCGATCCCGCGTCGGTCGAAGTCGAGATTCGCAACCGCCGCGTAGCCGCGGACATCGTCGGCTTGCCCTTCTATCGCCGCGGCAAAACCGCCGGCCAGGCAGCGAAAGCGAGCGGTGCGAATCGGCCCGAATGATTCAAAACAGCGGCGTGCGACCGCGGATAAGCTGAGGAGAACAAGAACCGCCCGATGAGATTCTTTGCTCATACTGAAAGCGACGTGCGCGCCATGCTCGATACGATTGGCGCGCGGACGATCGACGACCTGATTGGCCACGTGCCCGCGAACCTGCGCGCCTCGGCAACCCTTAAGCTTGAGCCCGGACGGAGCGAGGCGGAGATTGCCGTCGAGCTGGACGGCCTTGCCGCACGCAACGCCGGCGCGGTCGGAATGGCGAGCTTTCTCGGCTTCGGCGCCTATCGCCATCATGTCCCGGCGGCCGTGCGTGCGATCGCCGCGCGCGCCGAGTTCGCTACCAGCTATACGCCGTATCAGCCGGAGGCGAGCCAGGGGACGACCGAGGCGATTTTCGAATTCCAGACGATGATCGCGCAGCTCACCGGGCTCGAGGTGGCCAATGCCAGCATGTACGACGGCGCGTCGGCCGCTGCGGAGGCGGTCCTGATGGCGCATCGCATAGCGCCCAAACGCACGCGGGTCGTGCTGTCGCGCGCGCTATGGCCCGACTATCGCGACACGGTGCGCACCTACCTGAGCGCGCTCGAGCATCTCGAGCTGCTGGAGGTGCCGTTCGACGCGCGCAGCGGCGCGACCGATCTTCGCGCGCTGGAACGCGTTGCCGACGAACGCCTGCTGTGCGCGGTGCTCGGCTATCCCAACGCGTTCGGCGTGGTCGAGCCGCTGGGTGCGGCGGCGGCGATTGCGCGCGGCGCGGGCGCAATCGCGATTTCGGCGACTGCCGAGCCGCTCGCTCTCGGCCTGCTCAAGTCGCCCGGCGAACTCGGCGTCGATATCGCCGTGGGCGAGGGCCAGAGCTTCGGCCTGGCGCCGCAATTCGGCGGTCCGGGAGTGGGTTTCATGGCCGCGCGCACGGCGCATCTGCGCCAGATGCCGGGACGGCTGGTGGGCGAGACGCGCGATCGGTTCGGCCGCCGGGCGTGGTGCCTGACGCTCGCCACGCGCGAACAGCATATCCGGCGCGAGCGCGCGACCTCGAACATCTGCACCAATCATTCCTTGTGCGCGCTGGCGGCGACCGTGTACCTGGCGATGATGGGACGGCAGGGATTGCGCGAACTCGCGTCGCGCAACGTCGAGCTGGCCCATCGCGCGGCCGCCGCGCTCGAGACTGCGGGAATCCGCGCGCGTTTCAGCGCGCCTTTCTTCAACGAGTTTGCGGTGAACACCAAAGACGCGAACGAGGCGCTCGCGCGCGCCGAGCGAGCCGGAGTTCTCGCCGGCGTCGCGCTGGGCGATTATTGGCCCGAACTCGACGGCGCGATCCTGGTGAGCGTCACCGAGATGAACACGCGGTCGGAAATCGAACGGCTGGCCGGTGCGTTTGCCGGAGAGAGTTGATGGGAGGCGAGGGTAAAATGGCGACGGCGGGCAAGCTCGCGCGCGACATCGAACCGAGCGAAGCGCAGGCGGGCGCGGCCCCCGGACCGGCGGGCGCGTCGGATGTGCGCAGCGTTGCGCTGATCTTCGAGGAATCGGCGCCGGGGCGCTCGGGCGTGGATATCGCGAGGCGCGCGGCGGGCGAGCGCGATGCGGTTTCCATCCTGGGCGCGGAACTCTGTCGCGCGGATATCCCGGGCTTTCCTGAACTCAGCGAACCGCAGGTGATGCGCCATTTTCTGCGGCTGTCGCAGCTCAATTTCGGGCAGGCGCTGCAGTTCTATCCGCTGGGCTCCTGCACGATGAAGTACAATCCCGTCCTCAACGACGAAATGGCGGCCCTGGCCGGGTTCGCCGGACTGCATCCGCTGACTCCGGAGCATCTGGCGCAGGGCGCGCTCGAGCTGATGGCGCGGCTGGAGGCGGCGCTCACCGCGATCACCGGGATGGACGCGGTGTCGCTTCATCCTGCGGCGGGCGCGCAGGGCGAGCTCACCGGACTGCTGATGACGCGCGCGTACCATCGCAAGCGCGGCGCGATGCGCCGCAAGGTGATCATTCCCGACACCGCGCACGGCACTAATCCCGCAAGCTGCACGTTGGCGGGGTTCGAAGTGGTGGTGGCCAAATCGAATCGGCGCGGCTATCTCGAGGCGGCTGAAATCCGCCGGCTGGTGGACGACGATGTCGCGGCGCTGATGGTCACCAATCCCAACACGCTGGGGATCTTCGAGCCCGAGATCGAGCAGATCGCCGAAGCGCTGCATCGGCGGGGCGCGCTGCTCTATCTCGACGGCGCCAACATGAACGCGCTGCTGGGCGTTGCGCGGCCGGGCGACATGGGCGCCGACATCGTGCAGCTCAATTTGCACAAGACCTTCTCGACGCCGCACGGCGGCGGCGGCCCGGGCGCGGGGCCGGTCGCGGTGAAGCGTGCGCTGGAACCCTTCCTGCCCGCGCCGCGTCTCAGACGCGAGGGCGAAGCCTGGCGTTTCGATCACGCGCGGCCCGACACGATCGGCCGGCTCCGCGCTTTTCATGGGAATTTCGGAATGCTGGTGCGGGCGTACGCCTACATTCTCGCGCTGGGCGGCGACGGGCTGACCGACGCGAGCCGCTTCGCCATTCTCGCCGCCAACTACCTGCGCGCGCGCCTGGCCGCGCATTTTCCGAGCGCGACCGCCGAGCCCTCGATGCACGAATGCGTGCTCACCCACGATCTCGAAAAACGCGCCGGCGTGAGCACGCTCGACATCGCCAAGCGGCTGCTCGATTTCGGAATCCATCCGCCGACCATCTATTTTCCGCTCGTCGTGCATGGAGCGTTGATGATCGAGCCCACCGAAACCGAAACGCGCGAGACGCTCGACCGGTTCGTCGATGCGATGGAGCGAATTTACCAGGAGGCGCTCGCCGATCCCGAGCTGGTGCGCACGGCGCCGCACACGCTGGCGCTCTCGCGCGTCGATGAGGCGCAGGCGGCGCGCCGCCCGATGCTTCGCTGGCAGCCGAGGGCGAAGTGATCGCCGGCGCGTGCTTATCGCCGCGCGTCGCGCTCCATTCGCGTCGCGCGCGCGTAGTCCCCGGGCGTATTGATGTTGAAGCAGCTGAGCGCCTCCGGATCGGCGCGGCGGTATTCGGCCTCGTCAATCACGCGCGCGGTTATCTCCTCGAGCAGCGCGCCGAGGCGGCGCTCCCCGCGCGCGCTCATGGCGTCGAGCGCATCGGCGCATCGCCGCCGGTAGACGGCGTGAAGCAGTTGCAGGCGGTTACCGACGCGCGGAATTACCGCATCGAAATCGTCGATCAGCGCTATCAGCCGGCGCGCAACCTCGGCGCGAAGCATCGGCAGATCGCACGAGCAAGCGAACGCGACGTCATGACGAGCGGCGCGAAGCCCGCGCGCGAGCGCCTCGGCCGGCCCGCGATAGGCCTCGCTGTCGCGCAGGATCGCCGCCGCTCCGAGCGCGGGCAGTGCGATGCCTTCGGTCTCGGGCGCGGCGACCACGACCACGTCGTCGAACGCGCGCAGGAGTTCGCCGGCCGTGCGCTCGATCAGGGTTGAGGCGCCGATCCTGAGCATCGCCTTGGGCCGGCCCATCCGCGCGCTGCGGCCGCCGGCCAGGACGATTGCGCTGGCACCGGCGGCGATCGCTTCACGGTTCCTCGGCACGAGACGAGCTTAGCAGACCGCCGCGCGAAATTTCGCGGTGTGCATATTGTCGCATCGCGATTTTGCGGCGATGGCGGCGGCTCGCTATTGTCGGTCGCGTGTGGCAGTGACGAATTCACCGCTGATCGCGCAGTATCTCAGCGTCAAGCAGAAGGTGCCTGACGCGATTCTTTTTTTCCGTCTCGGCGACTTCTACGAGATGATGTTCGAGGACGCCGAGGTCGGCGCGCGCGTGCTCGACATTCAGCTCACCTCGCGCTCCAAGGACGGCGTGCCGCTGTGCGGCGTGCCGTATCATTCGGCAGAGCCGTATATCGCGAGGCTGCTCAAGGCCGGACTCAAGGTCGCGATATGCGAGCAGACCCAGCCCGAGCCGCGCGTGCGCGCAACGGCGGCCAGCCGCGTGGCTGCCGCCGCCGGAACCTTCCAATTGACTGCGCCGAGGGGCCTGATGCCGCGGCAGATCGTGCGCGTCATCACGCCGGGCACCGTGGACGAGGAGACGGTGCTCGCGGCGCACGACAAGAGTTTCCTGCTCGCGCTCCGGGAAGACGGTACGGCGGCCGACGGCGAGGGCGGGAGCGGGTTCGCGCTCGCCGCGCTCGATGTTTCCACCGGCGAATTCATCGCGACGCGGATTGCCGGGAGCGCGGGCGCGCGCGAGGAGATCGCGCGCATCGCGCCGCGCGAAATCATCGCGCCCGCTGGCGGCGCGGCGCTCGAGGCGCTGCTCGAGGGGGTCGGCTGCGCGGTGACGCGGCTTGACGCGTCGCGCTTCGCGCCGCCACGCGCGGCCGAGCTGCTGGCGTCGCGCTTCGGTGCGGACATCGCGCGCGGCCTCGGTGCGGCGCTTGGCGACGCCGCCGGCGCCGCCTTGATCTACGTCGAAGAAACCTTCGGCCGCGAGCTCGCGCATCTGCGCCCGCCCCAGCTCTACCGCGCGGCCGAGTACATGCTGGTCGACGAGGTCAGCCGGCGTCATCTGGAGCTGGTCGTCTCGTCGGACGGCACGCGCCGCGGCTCGCTGCTTTCGGTTCTCGACGAGACGCTGACGCCGGTGGGCGCGCGCGCGTTGCAGTACTGGCTGCTCTACCCGCTGCTCGATCTTGACCTGATTTGCGCGCGCCATGACGCGGTCGAGGAGCTGTTCGAGAGCGACCTCGGCGGCGAGATCGCCGAGGCGCTGAAACGGATTGGCGATCTCGAACGGCTGGCCGGCCGCATCGGCAGCATGCGCGCTTCGCCCCGCGACTGTCTGAAACTCGCCCAGGCGCTGTGCGCGGTCGCCGAGCTGCGCTGCGCGCTCGAGCGATGCCGCGCGCCGCTCATCCGGGGGCTCGCCGCGCGGCTTACGCCGATGCCCGAGCTGGTCGCGCGAATCGACGCGGCGATTGCCGACGAGCCGCCGGTCAATCCGCGCGACGGGAACGCGATTCGCGCCGGGTTCAGCGCCGAAGTGGACGAGCTGCGCGCGCTCGCCTCGGACGCGCGCGGCGTGATCGCTAGCCTGGAAGCGGCCGAGCGCGCGCGCAGCAATATCCCTTCGCTCAAGGTCCGCTACAACCAGGTCTTCGGCTATTACATCGAGGTGACGCGGCCGAACCTCGATCGCGTGCCCGCCGATTACGAACGCAAGCAGACGCTGGTCAACGCGGAGCGCTTCACGACGCCGGCGCTGAAGGAGCTCGAGCGCAAGATTCTGGGCGCCGAGTCGGGCTTGAAGGAGCTCGAGCTAAGGCTCTTCACCGCGCTGCTGCGTGAGCTCGCGATGCATGCCGGGCCGATTCTGTCGTGCGCCGCCGCGGTCGGCGAGTTCGACGCGCTGCGCGCGCTCGCCACGGTCGCGCGTCGGCGTGGCTACGTGCGGGCGCGGATGAATTCCGGGTACGCGCTGGCGATTCGCGACGGGCGGCATCCCGTGCTCGAGGCCGCGATGCGCGCGGGCGAATTCGTGCCCAACGATCTGCACAGCGACCGCGACGAGCGCCAGCTCCTGCTTATTACCGGACCCAACATGGCCGGCAAATCGACCTACCTGCGGCAGGTCGCGCTCATCGCGATCATGGCGCAGGCCGGAAGCTTCGTGCCCGCGACCGAGGCCGAACTGGGACTGGTCGATCGTGTGCTGACCCGGATCGGCGCGCGCGACGATCTGCGCCGGGGCGAATCGACCTTCATGGTGGAAATGCGCGAGACCGCCCGCCTGCTGAGCGGATTGGGCGATCGCAGCCTGCTGCTGCTCGACGAGGTCGGGCGCGGCACCAGCACTTTCGATGGACTCGCCATCGCGTGGGCCCTGGCCGAGCATCTTCACGACCGCACGCGCGCCAAGGTGCTGTTCGCCACGCACTTCCACGAGCTGACCGACCTTGCACGCGAGCGGCCGCGCGTGAAGAATCTGAGCATGGCGGTGCGCGAATGGGAGGGCGAGGTGCTCTTCTTGCGGCGCGTGATCGAGCAGCCGGCGAGCCGCAGCTACGGCATCGAAGTTGCCCGCCTGGCCGGGCTGCCGGAGAGCGTGATCGTCCGCGCGCGCCAGATTCTCGCCAACCTGGAAATGGGCGAACTGGACGAAGCCGGGCAGGCCCGCCTGGCTCATCGCCCGAATGCGCCCGGCGCCGCCGGCCAGCTCGGATTGTTCACGCCGGCCGAGCGGCGCGCGCTCGAAGACCTGAAAACGGTCGAGATCGATCGGCTGACGCCAGTCGAGGCGCTCAACACGCTGGCGCGCGTGCTTGAACGGCTCAGGCGGAGCGCGGACTAGCAGCAGCGCAGAGCGGGAAGGACCATGCGCGCGGGTGGCATCGAGGTGCGGAGCGAGGTGGCGGTTTGCGGAAGTTCCGGCGGCGGGCCCGGCCGATAGCAGCGACGGCGGCCGCGGCGGCGCTGTTCGTCGCGCTCGGCGCGGCGGCGCGGCTCGACGCCGCGGTCATCGACAGCGCCGACACAGTCCGGCGCGGCTCGATCGTCGAGCTGCGTTTCGGCTATCGAGGCAGGGGGCTTGCGTGGACGCTGAGCGCGCACGGCGACCAGCTCTGGATCGACCTTGCCCATACCCGGATCGACCTACCGCCGCGTCCGCTTTACGGGCGCGAGGCCGCGCCCGTAGTCGCCGTGCGCGCGATCGACGCCGGCGCGATGCGCTCGCGACTGGTGATCCAGGTGGCCGGCAAGACCGACTACGCGGTCGGCAAACTGCCGCACGAACTGCTGATCCGGCTGGCGCCGGCCGGCCGCGCGCCCGACCTGGCGGCGCCAGTGCTCGTGCGTGCGGAGCGCCGCGCGGCTCCATCTGCAGACGCAGCGGCAGTCGATGCGCGACGGTCGGTCGCCGGCCAGGCGACCGAGCCCAGGGCGGCTTTGCCGTCAGCGGCGGCGCCTGCGGCCGCGCCTGATCGGAGCGCGGTTGCACCGAGGCTGGCGAACCTTTCAAGGGCAGCTCGCGTGCCGGTACCACCCGACGACGGCGCGGTTGCGCCGCAGAGCCGGCTGGTCGTGATCGATCCGGGCCACGGCGGCTACGATTCGGGCACCGAGGTCGCGTCCCCGCTGTTCGAGAAGGACCTCGCGCTGCAGATCGCGCTTCGGCTGGCCGGCGAACTGCGCGCGCGGGGCATGCGCGTCGCGCTGACGCGCACAGGCGACTACTTCGTCACGCTCGCGGATCGCACGGCGTTCGCGAACCGGGCCGGAGCCGACCTATTCATCTCGATTCATCTCAACTCGAGCTCCGACGTCGGCACTGCGGGGATTGAGACCTACTACCTCAACAACACCACGGATCGAGCGACGATTCGGCTGGCGACGATGGAGAATTCGAGCGGCGGGGCAGGCTATGGCACGCCATCGGGCGGCGACCTAAACTACATCCTCAGCGATATGCGCCAGCAGTACAAGGCAAACGAATCGGTTGCGCTCGCATCGATGATCGAGGCGCGGACTGCCGCCGATCTCCAGAGTTCGCTGGGGGTTCAGGTAAGCGCGCGCGGCGCGATGCGCGGGCCGTTTTACGTGCTGGTCGGCGCGCACATGCCGGCCGTGCTGGTCGAGTGTGGATTTCTTTCCAATCATGACGAGAGCGCCCGCCTCGCCTCGGCGCAGTATCAGCAGGTGCTGGCGCGCGGCATCGCCGAAGCGGTCGCACGCTATTTCGAGGCTGACGCCGCAGTGGGCAACCTGTGAGCGGGACGCCGGTCAGCAGTGCCGCCGAAAAGGGCGGCGCGACGGGCGCCGCGATCGCGCGTGACGAGGCCTCGCTGTTCGACGAGTTTCAGAGCGGCGGGGGGCCCGGCCAGGCAGCCCGCGCATGGCTCGACGCGGTGCGCGAGGAACTGGCGCGGCGCCACTTCGCCGGCGCGGGCGGGATGGAGATCGTGCACGAGTACACCGCATGCGTCGATCGGCTGGTGCGCGCGCTCTATCGCCACGCCGAACATCACCACGCGCGCCGCTTCTCGCGCCTCAATCAACGGCTCGCGGTAATCGCCCGCGGCGGCTACGGGCGCGGCGAGCTTAACCCCCAGTCCGACATCGACCTGCTGTTTTTGCACGACTACAAGCCCGGCCCGTATGTCGAGATCGTAACCGAGATCATCCTGCATGCGCTGTGGGACGTGGGGCTGACGGTGGGCCAGGTGGTGCGCAACGCACGCGAATGCGTGCGCGCGGCCGGCGACGATCTGAAGGAGAAGACCGCGATCCTCGACACGCGGATGCTGGCCGGTGACGAGAAGCTCTGGGCCACGCTCGAGCAGGCGCTGATCGACGACGTCCTCAACCGCAATCAGCAGAAATTCTTCCAGGCCAAGCTGGCGGAGACGCGCGAACGGCATCGGCAGTATGGCGATTCGATTTACCTGCTCGAGCCGCAAATCAAGGAGGGCGAGGGCGGTCTGCGCGACCTGCACACGGCGCTGTGGCTGGCCAAGGTCAAGTACAAGGTTCGCTCGCTCGCCGAGCTGGTGCAGAAGGCGATCGTCACCGGCGCCGAGCTCGAAGAGGTCGAGCGCGCGGAGGATTTTCTTTATCGGGTGCGCAACTCGCTGCATTTCCTGAGCGGACGCCATCACGACCAGCTCACCTTCGAATACCAGGAACGCATCGCGCCGCTGCTCGGCTTCAGCGCCGCGGCCGGCGCCGAGGACGGCGCGGGCAGCGCGGCTTCGGTGCTGATGCGCCATTACTACGCGCAGGCGTCGGTCATCCTGCGCTTTTCCGAAGGGCTGATCGCCAGGGTGACCGAAGATCCGACGACCGGCCGCTTCATGCGGCGCAGCGGCGGGCGCCTGATTCGCCCCGGCGTCCTGATCCAGGGGCGCCTGCTGGCCATCGCGGACAAGGATTTCTTCACCCGCGCGCCGATCAACCTGATTACCATTTTCGCCGACTGCCAGGCGCACGAGGTCGAGCTTTCGGGCAGCGCCTATCAGCAGGTGCGCGACAGCCTGGGGCTGATCGACGACGCCTTTCGATGCGATCCGCGGACCGGGCTCGCCCTGATGGGAATCCTGTCGGGACGCCAGCGCGTGGCTGAGACGCTGGAGGCGATGCATCGCGCGGGCGTGCTCGGCGCCGTCATCCCGGAGTTCGGCAATCTATACGCCCGTGTGCTGCACGATCTTTATCACATCTACACCGTGGATCGTCATTCGCTGGCCGCAGTGCGCGAGCTCGAGCGGCTGCGCGCGGGCGAGTTCAAGGACAGCAATCCGCTGCTCACCGAGGTGGCGCGCGAGGTCAGCGCGCTGCCGCTGATTTTCCTGGCCCTGGTCCTGCACGACATCGGCAAGGGCCACGGCCACGATCATCATGAGCGCGGCGCGCTGTTGGCGGCCGAGGTCTCGCGCCGCCTGGGACTCGATGGCGAGGAGACCGACCTGGTGCTGTTCCTGGTGCGCAATCACCTGATGATGTCGCAGGTGGCGCAGAAGGGCGACGTCGACGACGTGCGCACGGTCGAGGAGTTCGCGCGCACGGTCGGCTCGATCGACCGGCTGAAGGCGCTCTACCTGATGACCTTCGCCGACATGCGGGCGGTGGCGCCCAAGGTTTACAACAACTGGCGCGACATGCTGCTGAGCGATCTCTACATGCGCGCGCTCAAAATTCTCGAGCAGGGCGACCGCGAGGCGGTCGATCCCGCGCGCCGGCTCGCGCTGGTCAAAGCGGCGGTGCGCGAGCGGCTGGGATCGGCCAACGGCGCGCGGCCCGAAGTCGCCGCGTTCCTCGACCTGATGCCCGACCGCTATTTTCTCACCGTGGCCGAGGAGGATATTCCGATTCATTTCGAGCTGATGCGCGCGCTGGGCGAGCGCGCGCTGGTCTGCCGCCATCGGCACCACCCCGAGCTGGAGTTCAGCGAGTTCATCGTCGCCACGCGCGATCAGCCCGGCCTCTTTTCAAAAATCGCCGGCGTGCTTACCGCCAACAACCTCAATATCCTCTCCGCGCGCATTACCACGCGCGACGACGGGATCGCGCTCGACGTCTTCCGCGTCTCGCACGGCGCGGCGAAGATGGCGATGGAAGACGACCGCTGGATGCGGGTCGAGCGCGATCTCGAAATGGTGCTGGCGGGGCAGCGCGATATCGAAGCGATGGTCGCGGAGGCGCAGCGGGCGCGCGTGGCGGGACGCAAGTTCGTGCGCCGCGTGGCGACCGAGGTCACCGTGGATAACCGCACCTCCGAGCAGTACACGGTGGTCGACGTATTCACCCAGGACCGGGTGGGTCTGCTGTTCGCGATCACGCACACCCTGTTCAAGCTCGGGATGGTGATTCACCTCGCGCGGATTTCGACCAACGCCGACCAGGCGCTGGACGTCTTCTATATCAGCGACATGGGTGGACGAAAAATTGTCGAACTGGAAACGATGCGCCGACTGCGCGCCGCACTGCTCGAGCGGCTGGACGAGGTTCCCGCATCGAATGGAGCCGCGTGAACCGCGTGATCGCACCTGAGCGCCGGCGCGCGGAGTTCGCGGCGGGCGATTGCGACTGGGACGAGCTTATCGACCGCCATCTCGACCGCCTGCGCGTCGAGCGCGGCCTGGGTAACAACTCGGTGCAGGCGTACGCGCGCGACCTGCGCGAGTTTCAGCAGCACTGCCGCGAGCGCAAGGTCGCACCCGCCGCACTCGCGCCGCGCGTGATAAGCGGCTACCTCGAAGCCATGGCGAGGCGCGGGATGGCGGTGGCCAGTCAGCGGCGCCACCTGGCCAGCATTCGCGGCCTCGCCCGCGAGCTGGTCGAGCGCGGCGTCATCGAGCGCGATCCGGCCGCGGCGGTCAAGCTCAGACCCCATCCGCGCGCGCTCCCGCGCACGCTTGGCCGAAACGACATCGCGACGCTGCTGAACACGATCGATACTGCGACGCTTCGCGGCAAGCGCGACCGTGCGATGCTCGAGCTGGCCTACGGATGCGGCTTGCGGGTCTCGGAGCTGGTCGGGTTGCGCGCCGGCCAGGTGAACCTTAGAGAACGCGTGGTGATCGTGCTCGGCAAAGGGGGCAAGGAGCGGATCGTGCCGATCGGAACGGCGGCCGTGCGCGCGCTTGCGAGCTATCTTGCGGCGCGCGAGAAGGAGGCCCGCGGCAAAAGCTTGGCCGCACGGCCCTCGTTGGCGCTGTTCACCAGCCGGCTCGGACGAGCGATGACGCGGCAGGGGTTTTTCAAGGCGCTCAAGGGATGGGCGGCGCCCGAGCCGCGCCTGCAGTGGATGAGCCCGCATACGCTGCGGCATTGCTTCGCCACTCACCTGCTCCAGGGCGGCGCTGATTTGCGCGCGGTGCAGGAGATGCTCGGGCATAGCGACATCTCGACCACCCAGATCTATACGCATCTCTCGCAGACCCATATGCGCAAGGTGCATCGCACGTTTCATCCGCGCGCCCGGCGGGCGGAGGCAGCGCGAAGCGCGATGCCGCCGGCGGACTGAGGAGCAATCCGCAAAGACAGGCGTGGCAAACATCGGCGAATTCATCGTGGTGCTCTCGATTTACGCGGTGCCGACCGTGTTCGCGATCGTGCTGCACGAAGTCATGCACGGTTACGTGGCGAACCTGCTGGGCGACGATACCGCGGCGCGTGCCGGTCGGCTCACGCTCAATCCGATAAGCCACGTGGACCCGATCGGCACGATCATCATGCCGGCGGTCCTGCTGTTTCTGCATCTGCCGATCTTCGGCTACGCCAAGCCGGTGCCGGTCGATTTCCGGCGGCTCAGCCCGCGGCGCGCCGGGATGATCGCGGTCGCGGCGGCCGGGCCGCTGACCAACCTCGTGCTCGCCCTGGCCAGCGCCTGGCTCGCGCGCAAGCTCGCGCCGTGGGCGAGCGCGCCCGGGGGCGAGACGATCGCGCTCCCGCTCATGTACATGATGCAGGCGTCGGTGATGATCAACGTGCTGCTGGCGGTGTTCAATCTGCTGCCGCTGCTGCCGTTGGACGGCGGCCGGGTGCTGGCGGGACTGCTGCCGCTGCCGGCGGCGCGTGCCTTTGCGCGTCTGGAACCGTACGGACTTCTGATATTATTCGCCTTGTTGTATACGAACGCGGTGAACGCGGTGATCGATCCGTTGATAAACGCGCTCGAGCGGGTGCTGTTGTGAGCGACGGTTCGCAGGACACGGCGGGGCGGGAAGCGGCCGAGCGCATCGAGGGCGGCTCCGCGCCGCGCTTTCGGCTGCCTATCTATGAAGGACCGCTCGACTTGCTGCTTCATCTGATCAAGCGTGCCGAACTCGACGCGCGCGATGTAACCGCGAGCGTTATCACTGAGCAATATCTCGCCTACCTGGAATTGTTGGACTCGCTCAACCTGGACGTCGCGGGCGAGTACCTGGTGATGGCCGCCACGCTGCTGCTGATCAAATCGTTCTCGATGCTGCCGCATGCGGGGAGCGAGGAACTGGAAGAGGCCGAGGAACTCAAGCGCGATCTCGTCGAGCGCCTGCTCGAATACCAGCGCTATCGCGAGGCGGCCGAGAAGCTCGGCGCGCGCGCGCTGCTCGGGCGCGACGTTTTCACCACGCCGGGCGAGAAGCTGCCCGACGCGCCGGAGGCGGAGGCCGATCCGCAGCGCCTGCAGGTCTCGCTGTTCGACCTGGTCGAGGCGATGGCAGCGGTGCTCAAGCGGCTCATCGACACGACGCCGCGCCAGATCGCGCTGCGCGACATCCCGGTCGCGGAATGCATTCCGCGCATCATGGCCGCCCTCGATCGCTGCGGCGGCGCGCTCGAGTTTACGGCGCTGTTCGCGGATTTTCACTCGGCGAGCGATCGCCCGGTGGTGATCGCGACCTTCATGGCGCTGCTGGAGCTGATACGGCAGGGGCGGGTGCGCGCGCGTCAGGCGCGGCGCTTCGGGCCGATCCTGCTCGAGCGCCGCGAGCCGGCGGTTTCCGGCGAGACATCTCCGGCGGGCGAGGCGTGATGGAACCGGAACGGCTCAGAGCGATCCTGGAAAGCCTGCTGTTCGCGGCCGGTGAACCCGTGCCGCTCACGCGGCTGACTGCGGTGCTCGACAACGTGCCGCGCGAGGAGATCAAAAAGGCGCTGGCCGAGATGGGTTTGGGCCAGGGTCCGCGCGGCATCGTGCTCGAAGAGGTGGCCGGCGGCTACCAGCTGCGCACACCGAGGGAACACGCGCTTTATGTGCGCAAGCTGCTGGCGGCTAAGCCGCCGCGGCTCAGCCGTCCGCTGCTCGAGACCCTTGCCATCATCGCCTACCGCCAGCCGATCACCCGTCCCGAGATCGAGCAACTGCGTGGTGTGGACTCGGGCGGCGTGCTCGACACCTTGCTCGAGCGCAGGCTGATCAAGATCGCCGGACGCAAGGAAGCGCCGGGACGTCCGATCGTGTACGCGACGTCGGCCGAATTCCTCGAGGTCTTTGGACTGCGCGATCTCGACGGATTGCCGGACCTCGAGGAATTCAAAGAACTCGAAGGGCGCCAGGCTGCCGAGGACGATCTGGCGCCGCCCGCCGGATCGGCCAGCACGTCCGAGGCCGCCGGCGCGCCGGACGAGCATGCCGCCGCGGCGCACGAATCGGAAGGGCGGGAACCGGCATTTGAAGAAACGCCCGCGCCGTCCCCGGATGGGCCGCCATCGCGCGACGACGAATCGCGTTAGCACCGCACTAGGGCTTGCTGCAGCGATCGCGCGCCTGGGCGCTCAGCGCTGCTGGCGCCAGTTCGCGATGCTGGTACACGTAAGCGATTTCGTTATGAATTCCCGCCCGGAGTTTTGCCGCTGTCGCAGCGGGCAATCGGTTGCCCGTGGTTAGCCGGTAGAGCCTGCCGTCGGGCCGGTCGATGCTGTCGAGCTGTGCTTGTTCGCTGATACCCGCGTCACGCATTTTGGCCAGTTCCTGTGCCAGCGAACCGACCATCGCGCAAGCCGTGCGACCTTGAGCGTCTGCGGGCGCTGCCGCTCCGCCGCCGGTGCTGTCGGAGGATGCCGAGTTGCCGGCATTCGCGTTCGGGCCGCCGCTCGAAGGCACCTGCTGCCAATCGTCGTCTTGTGCTAGGAGCGCGGGTGGACGAGCCGCGCACGCCATGAGCGCCATCAGTGCCGCCGCAGTGATTGCCGCGCCGCGCATTGCTGGCAACCTAACGTGCGCACCTGCAGAGAGCAATTGCGCGGCCAGCGAATCTTGAGACGGCAAACTCGCGCCACCGTTATTGCCAGCGCTCGCGGGGCTTTGTATAGTCGGACTAACCAATCGGACAGGCTCGGAGACGACCGCTACATGGACGTGATGAAGACGCTTTTTCTCAATCCTCCTTCGTACGAGGACTTCGACGGCGGTGCCGGCTCGCGCTATCAGGCGACGCGCGAGGTTTGGTCCTTCTGGTATCCGACCTGGTTGGCTTACCCGGCTGGTATGATCCCCGGGGCGCGGCTGCTGGATGCTCCGCCGCACGGATACGATCTCAGGCGCACGGTTGAAGAAGCCAAACAATACGATTTCATCGTATTGCACACTTCGACGCCGTCTCTGCGGATGGATGCGCGCACGGCCGAAGCTATCAAGGCAGCCAATCCCGACTGCAAAATAGCTTTCGTCGGCGGCCATCCGACGGCTCAACCTGAAGAAACGCTTAAGATTTCGTCGGCGATCGATATCGCCGGGCGGCGCGAGTTCGACCATTCGATGCTCGAGGTGGCCGAGGGGCGTGACTGGAGCAAAATCGGCGGAATTTCGTACCGCCATAACGGCTCGATCCATCACAACCCTGACCGCCCCCAGCTCACCAACGAGGATCTCGATCGCCTGCCCTTCGTCACCGAGGTTTACGAGAAGAACCTCGACTATCTGAAATACAACAGCCCCTACTGCCAATACCCGTACGTTTCGATGTACACCGGACGCGGATGCCCGGCGCGATGTACCTTTTGTCTGTGGCCGCAGGTCACCCAGGGTCATCGCTATCGCGTGCGCAGCCCCGAGAATGTGTACGAAGAAGTGGCCGCGATGAAGAGCAAGTTCCCGAAGATGAAGGAGCTGTTCTTCGACGATGACACGTTTACCGCCGATGCGGGGCGGGCGCGCAGGATCGCGCAACTGCTCAAGCCGCTCGGCATTACGTGGTCAACCAACTCGCGCGCCAACGTCGATTACGAAACGCTCAAGGTGCTCAAGGAGGGCGGCCTGCGGTTGTTCGTGGTCGGTTACGAGAGCGGCAACGAACAGATACTGCGGAACATCAAAAAGGGCGTCCGGCTCGACCGCGCGCGGCGTTTCACTCGCGACTGCCATGAGCTGGGCATTCTGATCCACGGAACGTTCATCCTCGGCCTGCCGGGCGAGACCAGCGCGACCATCCAGGAGACGATGCGTTTCGCGCGCGAGATGGACTGCGAAACCATTCAGGTGTCGCTGGCTTCGCCCTATCCGGGCACTGAGCTTTACGACTACGTGGTGAAGAACGGCTACCTGGCGGTCGACCCGCTGCTCGACGAGTCCGGATATCAGAAATGCACGATCAAGTATCCGGGATTGAGCAACGACGAAATCTACGGTGCAGTCGAGCGCTTTTATCGCAGTTTCTACTTTCGCCCGCGCTATATTTTCAAAGCGATGCGCAAAATGATGACCTCGCGCGAGGAATGCAAGCGCCTGCTCAAGGAGGGAGGGCAGTTCCTCTCCACCATGCGTCAGCGGCGCGCGCAGGCGTCCGCGGCCGAACAGGTCTCGGCCTAGCCGCGCCGATCGTGCGCGCGGCAATCAGCTTTGTTTGGCCTCGCCCGTCGGGGCGCAGCGGCATGCCGGCGCGCGGTCGTCGCGGCACTGCAAAGGCGCGCATGCACGGTGATCCGATTTTTCCGTGAATACGCTCTTTCTTTCGCTCACCACGCTGGGTGTTCTGTGCTCGCTCCTCTACTACGCGGCTTCGCTGGCGGCCGCGATACGGTTCGCCAAACGAGCCGCCGAACCGGCCCCGGCGTTGCCCAGGCCGGCGCCGCGGATCGCGGTGCTGAAGCCGCTTTCAGGCCTCACGCCAAGCCTGCTCGACAATCTCGCAAGCTATCTGGAAGACGGCTATCCGCGAGCGGACTTCTTCTTTGCCGTGCCCAGCTACGAAGATCGCGCGGCCGAAGCCCCGGTCGCGCTGCGCTCACGCTATCCCTACGCCAGCATTACGCTGATCGTCGGCGATGAAGCCGGCATCGCCAATCGCAAGATGGCCAAGGTCATCCGGATGGCCGAGCGCGCCGAACGCGCGGAGGCATTTGTCCTGAGCGACGCCGATATCTCGGTGGAACGCGGACACCTCGAGCGCCTGATCGGCGAGCTGTACTCCGACGAACGCGTGGGTCTCGTCACCTGCGCCTACCGCGCGCGTCCGTCGGGGTCGTTTGCCTCGCGCCTGGCGGCGCTCTTCGTGAACACGGATTTTACGCCCATGGTAATGGTCGCAACCGCGATCGAGCCGCTGCGCTACGCCTTCGGCGCGACCATCGCCGTGCGCCGCGCGGCGCTCGAGGCGGCGGGTGGGATGCGTCCGCTGGGGGATAAATTGGCGGACGACTTCGAGCTGGGACGCGCCGTGGTCGAGAACGGATGGGAGGCGCGGCTGTCGAGTTCGCTCGTCACCTCGGCCTCCGAGGAGCGCACCTTCGGCGAGTTCTGGCGACGCAAGCTCAGATGGGCGCGGACCTACCGCACGATGCGTCCGCTCAGCCTGCTGACCATCCTGATCAACGGTCCGCTCTGGGGTCTTCTGCTGCTGGCCGCGGCCCACGCCCGAGCGGCGGCGATCGCCGCCTGCGGCGTCGTAATCGCCGCGCGCATCGCGAGTTCCTCGTTTATTCTCGGGCGCACGCTCGGCGTGCCCCGGCTCGTGCGCGACGTGTGGCTGGTGCCGATTAAGGACCTGGTGATGGCGGCGATCTGGGGCGCGAGCCTCTTCGGTAACGAAGTCGCATGGGGCGGCCGGCGCTTCACCGTCTCGCGCGACGGCGTGATGCGCGAGATTGTCGATGGCTAGCGCGCAGGCCGCGCTCGCGTTGAAACTCGCGCTGGGGCTGCTTGCGAGCCTCTTGCTGGCGGTCGGGCTGACGATGATGAAGGCGCGCGCGGGCGCGCTTCCGATCGCGCGCGGGCGCGGGATGCTGCGCGCCATCCTCGCCTGGCTGGCCGACCCGGTATGGCTCGGCGGTCTCGCGGTGCAGACGACCGGTTATGCGCTGTACATGGCTGCGCAGGCCGGCGCGCCGGTTTCGATGATGGCGGTGGCGATGCAGGGCGGCATCGTGCTGTTCGTGGTGCTGGCGGTCGTCGTGCTCGGCGAGCGGGCGCGAATTTGGGAATGGATCGGGACCGGCGTCTTCGTCGCGGCGGCGCTGATGCTCGCGGGTTCGCTTGGCGCGGGCGCAGCACAACGACCGCCTGACGTAGCCGATCTCTTGCTGTTGTCTGTCGCGGGAAGTGCAATCGCCTCGATGCTGCTGCTGGCGCCGCGGCTGAAACAAAACGGCGCGGCAGTCGCGATTGCGTCGGGAATCGTTCTCGGCTTCGCGAGCCTGTATGCCAAGCCGCTCGCCGATCGGCTCGCCACGGGCTCGGGGCCGTCTTCGCTCGCCTGGTTACTGCTGGTCAGCCCGTATTCCTACCTGACCATCGCGGCCAACCTCGCCGGCCTGGTGATGCTTCAGAACTCGTTCGTCATGGCGCGCGGGGTTATCGCGATGCCGCTTTCGTCGGCCATCTCCAACGTGGTTCCGATTATCGGCGGGATGGCGGTCTTTGGCGAACGGCTGCCCGGCAATCCGTCCGCCGCCGCCATGCGCCTGGGCGCGTTCGTGCTGACCATCGTCACCAGCGCGGCGCTGGCCGCGGGCGATCTCGCGCCGGCGCGCTGAGGCTGCTGCAAGTCGCCGCGCGCCGGCACGCGCCGCTCACGCCGATTGTTCGGCTGCGATCCGCAACGGCGGCGTCTCGGTCAGGACGAAGGCCACGACGCCGGTCAGATTGCCCAGCGCGGTGGCTGCGAACCACAACAGGCCGAGCGCGATCGCGTCGGCCCGGGCCATCCCGGCCATTCCGAAGAGCATCAGATAAGTTGTCTCGCGCACGCCGAGGCCGTTGAGCGTCACCGGCAGGCTGGCGAACACGTTGGCGATGGGTACGCACAGCACGAAGAGCATCAGCGGCGCGGAGAGGCCGAGGCCGCGCGCGAGCATCCATTGACACAACGCCAGCGAAAGCTGCAGCGCGACCGACAGGCCCGCCGCCGGCAGCATCGCCAGCGGCCGCTCGAGATACGGCGCGACGGTGGCCGCGAATGCCGCGATCCGTGCCTGCATCCGCGCGGCGAGCGCGCCCAGCAGCGGCAGCGCAAGAAAGCCGGCCAGCGAAACCGCTCCGACCGCGATCGTCGGCAGCGTCACCGTGCGCGGCAGCTTGACGCTCATCGCGGCCGCCGCGGTCGCGGCCAGCCAGAACAGTCCGAGCAGGCCCACGATGCGGTCGGCGGCGACCGAGGCGATCGCGTCGGCCATCCGTTGATGCCGGCGGCCGAGATAGACCGCGCGCAATGCGTCTCCGCCGACCAGCCCGGGCACGAAGACGTTGGTGAACATTCCGATAAATCCGTAGCGCAGGTAGTCGAGGAACGGCGCCGGAATCCTAAGCAGTCCGCCGAGCAGGCTCCAGCGCCACGCCGACATCACCTGGCCCGCAACGTAAATCGCGATCACCGCCAGGAAATAGCCGAGCCGCTCGCGCGCGAGCTGATGGATGACCGGGCGAATATCGTAGTGCCAGAGCAGGAGGGCGACGATCAGCAGGCCGGCGCCGGCGCGCAGCGCGAATCCCAGCACCGGGCGCGATTTGCGCGCCGGCGGCGGTGGCTCGGGCGCGCGGGTTTCCGACCATCCGGCGGCCGGTTCAGCTTGCATAACGCGGCTCGCCCGCTTTGAGAATCGCGCGCTTGTGCCATTCAGAACCAATCACCGTGAATTCCCCCAATCGATCGCGCAGCCGGTCAAGCTCGTGCTGGTCAATCACCAGGACCACCGGCCCCGGCATGTTCCACAACCGCAGCACATCGTTCTCCGAGCGAAAGAAAAATCGGTCTGCGTCGGCGGCGTGCATCTCCCCGAAAGCGAGTTCGGTCGGCGCGCCGACCAGGATCGTCCGCCGCCGGGTATAGAACGGCAGCGCCTGCACGTAGCGCGGGTAGCAGACCAGCGTCGCCTCGGGCGCGCGGGCTGCAACCTCGCGCGCGAGCACGGCATACGAGCGCAGAAACTCAGCTCCCAGACGCGCGTAAGTGCCCGCGCCCAGCGCCAGCGCCGCGGTTGCGACGATCGTTGCGAGTCCCGCGTCGATGCGCCAGTGGCGAAAGCTTTCCGCCGCCAGGAGGCCACCGGCGAGACCGATTAGACCGATCGCATACATCGCCGGGCGCGTGGCGACGACGTAAGGGCTGCTGAAGAGCGGCGCGATTATCGCCACCGCGATCATCGCCGCACCCAGCAGGCTCAGTATCAGGCCCGCCGCGGCGTAACGCATGCGTACGTCAGCCAGTTTCTCGCGACTGTGCGGATTTTCGGGAAACGCACGCGTGACGATGCCGTCCGCGAGCAACACCGCGAGCGGCGCGGCCGCCGGCAGGATGTACGGTATGAGTTTGGCGCTGGCGAGGGAGAAGGTCGCGATAACAACGGCGGCGGCGACAATGCAGAACCGCGCCGGCGCAGTGCGTGCGCGCTCGCGCCAGGCGACAAACGGCGCCATCAGCGTCCACGGCATCATCCCCGCAACCAGCACCGGCACATAATAGTAAAAGGGCTCGCCGTGACTGTAGCCCGACTGAAAGAAGCGGCGCAGATGCTCGCCGACGAAGTAGAAATCCGCGAAGCCCGGCTCACGAACGGCGATCGCGACGAACCAGGGAGCGGTTCCGGCCAGCACCAGTGCGCCTCCGGCAAACGCATGGAAACGCTCCGCCGCCCCGCGCAATTCGCCTTGCCACCAGAGAAAAATCGCCAATGTCGCCAGAGGAATAGCGGCCGCGATTGGGCCCTTGGTAAGCAGACCCGCGATCATCGCCGCGTAAGCCAGCCAGCACCAGCGTCCGCCCTCGGCCCAGTGGAGATAAAACGCGAAGAGCGCGACCGTGACCGCCGCCGCGAGCAGCATGTCGGTGGTCAGCACTTGCGCCATCACCGCGTACAGAGTCGAGGTGGCGAGCATTGCGCCCGCGAGCAACGCGCGCCCGCGGCCCATCGTGCGCCGCGTAAACGCCCACGTCATCATCACGCCCGCGAGCCCGGCCAAAGCCGGCGTCAGGCGAACGGCAAATTCGTTGACGCCGAACAGGGCCATCCAGGCCGCGCCCAGCCAGTAGAGCAGGGGCGGCTTCTCCACGTACGCGACATAGTTGAGATGCGGCACGATGAAGTCGCGCGTCGCCAGCATCTCGCGCGCGATCTCCGCGTATCGCGCCTCGTCCGGTTCCCACAGGCCATAGCTGCCGAGGTTGAAGAAGAAGATCGCGGTCGATAACGCTAACAGCGCAAGGCCATCGAGCGCCGGCCAGCGCCACAGCGCCATCGCTCCCTCAGCCGCGGTCGTCGCGGAGGAATCGGCGAGCGGAGCGGCGGATGCGCGATGCTGCCGGGTCATGGGAGCGGGGCCGGACACGATGCCCAAGTGTAACGTGCAGGGTGCGCCGATGCAGCCATGCGCCGGCGTGCGGGGCGCGGGGGATGCGATGCTTACAGTCCGGCGGCGCCGCCGCCCTTGCGCGGATCGAACGCCCCGTTCAAGTCCCCGGGCGCGATCTCGATCGCGCCGATCGCGCCGAGCGACGGCACTTCCTTGAGCCTGTAGCCCATGCGCGCCAGCGCGCGCCGCGTGGCTGCCGGCATCGCCGCCTCAACAAACACCGCGTCGGGCGCGGCCTGCTCGTGCACCCGCGCCTCATCGACGGCGGCTGCAGGTCCGAGATTGAAGTCGAGCACGTTGAGCGCGACCTGCAGCACCCCGCTGATTATTGTCGGGCCGCCCGAGCCACCGGCGGTGAATATCGGATGACCGCGGCGCATCACGATTATGGGCGACATGCTCGAGAGCGGGCGCTTGCCTGGCGCGATCTCGTTCGCCACGGCGCCTTCGAGCCTGAACACGTTCGGCACGCCCGGAGCGGCGGCGAAGTCGTCCATTTCGTCGTTGAGCACCAGGCCGAGGCTCGGGATCATCATCTTGGCTCCGAAGATGGTGTTGATGGTCGTGGTCACCGCGACCACGTTGCCGTCCTTGTCCACCACCAGGAGATTCGAGGTGCCGTGGTCGGCCGCCGGCGCCAGATGCGCGGGCGTGGAGCCGCGATGGAGTGCGCGCCGGAGCGCCTGATCGATATGGTTTTGCGACAGCAGCGTCTCGATCGGCACCCTGACGAAATCCGGATCGGCGTACTGCGCGCGATCGATGAAGCCCTGGCGCATCACTTCGATGAGCCGTGCCAGGTAGGGAGGCGAGTCGGCGCCCAGCCCCGCGATCGGCGCGCCGCCGAGCATCCCCATGATTTCGAGCACGACCCCGCCCGAGGACGGCGGCGGCATGGTCCATACCTCGTAGTTGCGATAGGCGCGATGCAGCGGCTGTCGCCAAACGGGATGATACTCGGCCAGATCTTCGGCGGTGATAATTCCGCCGTGAGCTTTCATCCACTGGGCGATCGTCTGCGCAATCGCGCCATGGTAGAAGCGCGAGGCAGGATCGTCGCCCAGCGAGCGCAGGGTTGCGCCGAGCGCCGGCTCCTTGATGATTTCGCCGGGCCTGGGCGGAGCGCCGGCTGCTGTCAGGTAGGTCGCCTTCAATCCCGGATCGGCGGCAATCTCCGCCGCCGAACCCGCGATGTCCCGCGCCATGTGCTCGCTCAGCGCGAATCCGCCTTCCGCCAGTCTGATCGCAGGTGCGGCGACCATTGAAAACCTGAGCGTGCCGAAGCGGCGAAGCGCGGCATCCAGCCCGGCAAGTTCGCCGGGGACGGCGACCGCCAGCGGGCCCGAGCGCGCGAGCTTCTCATCGGCTTTCCCGTCGCGCACGTACATCGTGGCGCTGGCCGCCAGCGGGGCGCGTTCGCGATAGTCGAGCGCGTAGAAACTGTGCGTGCGTGCGAGATAGATGAGCATGAAGCCGCCGCCGCCGATTCCGCACGAGGCCGGATTGGTCACGCCCACGGCGAGCGCGGTGGCTGCGGCCGCGTCAACCGCATTGCCGCCGCGGCGCAGGATTTCGACGCCCGCATTGGCGGCTGGCGCGCTCTCGGCCACGACCATCGCGCTGTGCGACTCAGCCGCGCGTCCGGGAGCGGGCAGGGCACACGCGGCAACGATCGCAAGCGCGATGCACGCGCGATTTGTCCGCCCGACACGAGCGCGGACAGCCTTCGAGATACGCCTGGCGCAAAGCGAAAACATTCTCGCCTTTGTAACAGCGCAAGCTGACCAAGAAAAGCCGGGTCGCCGACGATCGCTCATCCGCATTTCTCCGGGCGGGAGGCCCGCGCCGGTTAGATTTTGAACCTGCGAAGTGCTTTGATCGGCTCGGCGCACCGCCAAGAGGAACCGCTCAAATGGCATTCGACGAGATCATCTACGAAAAGGCCAATCGCGTCGCCGTGATCACGCTCAACCGGCCCGCCCGCCTCAATGCGTGGACCGCGCAGATGGAGTCCGAGTTGCGCGAGGCGCTGCTCGACTCCGAGCGCGACGACAAGGTCGGCGCCATCGTAATTACCGGCGCGGGCAAGGCCTATTGCGCCGGCGCCGACATGGGCCTGCTCAATCGCGTCGCCGACGGCACCACCTCCGCCGCCCAGGCGGTGACGGGCGAGGTGGCCGGGACCTCCGAGACGCGCGCCGATTTCCGCCAGCGCTTCTCATGGATCGCGGGCCTGCGCAAGCCGGTGATCGGCGCGATCAACGGCGCCTGTGTCGGGATGGGTTTCACCACCGCGCTCTATCACGACATCCGCATCGCGTCAGAGCGCGCGCGGATGGGCCTGATTTTCACGCGCCGCGGGCTCGCGATCGAACACGGCGCAAGCTGGCTGCTGCCGCGGATCGTGGGTCTCTCCAACGCGCTCGATCTGGCGCTGAGCGGCCGCCTGCTCGAAGCCGACGAGGCCCTGCGGATCGGGCTCGTGAGCCGGGTGGTTGCGCCCGAGCAGCTCATGCCGACGGCGCTGGAGATGGCGGGTGAAATCGCGACCAACTGCTCGCCGTTGGGAGTCGCTCACGCCAAGCGGCTGATCTACCATCACCTGCTGAGCGATCTCGCGACCGCTTTGAACGAGGAGAACGAGTCAATTGCGGTGATGACGCATTCCGAAGACTTCAAGGAGGGTATTCGCGCCTTCCAGGAGAAGCGCGCGCCCCGCTTCGTCGGCCGATAGAGCCGACGGTCTCGCCGCTCCGCGTCAGCGCGCCGTCGAAGCGTCAGGTTACTTTTCGAGCGGATGTTTGAAGCGGCGGCCGGGATGGCGCACGGTCAGCACGGCGCATCCCGCCTTCTGCACCACGCGCTCGGCCACGCTGCCCAGCAGCGCGTGCGCGAGTCCGGTGCGGCCGTGCGTGCCGAGCACGATCAGATCGGCGTTCTCGCTCTGGGCGGAATGGATGATCTCGACGAACGGCGCTCCCACGCGCAGGAGGCTGCGGGCCTTGATCTGGCCGTCGCGCAAATGGGTCACGATCTTGTCCAGCTCGCGCTGCGCCGCCAGGCGCTGCTCTTCGGCGATCTGGTTCATGGCGCTCACGTCGAAGGCCGGTCCCAACTCGCTCACCATCACCGGCGGCAGTGGCTGGTCCACGTGCAGCACGACGATCTCGGATCCGAACTTGTGCGCCAGCTCCTCGGCCAGGCGCTGCGCGTTGATCGAATCGTCCGAGAAGTCGGTCGCCAGAAGAATCTTACTCAGTTCGGGCACGGTGCAGTGACGATACGCCAGTGATGGCAGGTCGGCAAGTATTCGATTTGTGGATTGTCGGCCCCGCGGCGCACTAATATCATGAGAGCATCGCATGAAGCGCTCCGACACGACAACTCTGCGCGAGTTCGAGCGCGCCTGTGACGAGCTGTTTGACGAATGGCTCGGGCGATGGCGCGGCGGGGGGCCCGCGGCCGGCAGCGCCGGAGGAATCGCCGGCGCCGTAGTGGTCGATCGCGGCCAGGAATACGAGGTGCGCATCGAAGCCCCGGTGGAAAACCCCGAAGTCATTGAAGTCGAGGTCAATCAGGTCGACCTGGTCGTGCGCATTCCGGCCGGAACCTACCCGGCGGTCGAGCGCCGGATGACGTTTGCGTCTGCGATCGATCGCGATCGCACCGTCGCGCGCTGGGCCGACGGCGTGCTCACCATCGTGCTGCCCAAGTCGCGCGGCCGGCGCATCAAAGTGCAGTAACCCGGACCCGAGGAAGAATCATGGCTGAGGGCGACCAGAACCAGCCCACGCCTGCGCAGGAACCGGCGCTCAAAGCCGCGGCTGCGCCGGTAGAACTCGCCGCCGGGGAAGTGCGCGGCCGCTCGCCGCTCAGCCCCGACGAGCTCGTGCGATCGGCGCACGACGGCGCCGGCGAGCTGCTGGGCCAGCAGCGCGCGCTGGACGCGGTCCGCATGGCGGTCGGCATCGGCGCGCCGGGATACAACGTTTTCGTCAGCCGCATCCGTACCCGCCGCGAGCGCGAGCCGATCCTGCGGATTCTGCGCGAGCAGGCGGCTGCGATGCCGACGCCGGGGGACTGGGTTTACGTCAACAACTTCCGCAGTCCCGAGTCGCCGACGGCGATCTACCTGCGGGCCGGCCAGGGCGCCGAGTTGCGCGAGGCGATGCGCGATCTGGTGAGTTTCCTGATCGAGCAGCTGCCCAAGGCGTTTCGCCGCGAAGACTTCGACCAGGAGCGCAAGGCGCTGCGCGAGAAGTATAACCGCCGCGCCCAGGAGCTGTTCGCGCAAATCGAAGCCGCGGCGCGTCAGCGCGGCTTCGCCATCCAGGGCACAAGCAGCGGCCAGGTCGTCTTCATCCCGCTGTTCGAGGGCAAGATGCCGGAATCGCCCGAGGATCTCGCGCGCAGGATGCAGGCGCTGCCCGAGGACGAGCGCGAACGGCTGACCAAGGCACAGGGCGAGCTGGCCGATCAGTTCATCACTATGAATGCGCGTCAGCAGGAGCTGATGCGCGAGCTGATCGAGGAGATTCGCCAGATCGAGCGCACCTTCGCCGCGCGGCTGATCGCACCCTCGATTGCCGCGCTCAAATCCCGCTTCGAGATCCCCGCCGTCGCGACTTATCTCGACCAGGTCACCGAGCACATGCTCGACCACCTCGAACGCTTCCGCGAAGCGGCCGAGCCCGCCGCCGAGCCCGTGGCGCGAGCGCCGCAGGAGCAGCGACACGACCGCGTCAGCGACGGTCGTTTTTTCGAGTACCAGGTCAACGTGCTGGTGGACAACGCCGGCAGAAGCGGCGCGCCGGTCGTCATCGAGGACGCGCCGAACTACCGCAACCTGTTCGGCACCATCGAGCGCTGGATCGATCCGACCGGACATTCCGCGACCAACTTCACCCGCATCATCGGCGGCGCGTTGGTCAAGGCGCACGGCGGCTTCCTGGTCTTCGACCTCGACGACGCGATCGTCGAGCCGGGCGTATGGAAGACGCTCAAGCGCGCGCTCAAGACCGGCCGCATGACGCTCGAGACGCTCGAGCCGTTCGCCTTCTTCATGGTAAGCGGACTCAAGCCCGAGCCGATCGAAGTCGCGGCCAAGTTGATTGTCACGGGCAGCCCGCTTCTCTACAACCTGCTCTACTTCTACGACCCGGAATTTGCCGAGCTGTTCAAGGTCAAGGCTGAGTTGCGGCCGGTGGTGAGCGCGGACGCCGAGGCTGCGCGACACTATGCGGCTCGCGTGGCGGCGCTGTCGCGGGCCGAAGGCCTGCCCGAGTTCGACGGCAATGCACTCGCCCGCATGGTGGAATTCGGCATGCGCGAGGCGGGCGATCGCAAGCGGCTGCTGAGCGCGATGGAGCCGATCGACGACCTCGCGCGCGAAGCCGCATACTACGCCCGGGCCGAGAACGCTTCCGAGGTCGGCGCTCGTCACGTGGATCGCGCGCTCGGTGAGCGCATCCTGCGTCTCAATTTCATCGAGGAGGAGATCCGTCGCCTGATCGCCGAGGGCACCTTCATCGTGCATCTGGAGGGCCGCCGCGTCGGCCAGGTCAACGGCCTGGCGGTGCTCGACGTCGGCGGCTACAGCTTCGGCCGTCCCTCGCGCATCACGGCCACAGTCGCGCTCGGCCAGGCCGGCGTGATTAACATCGAACGCGAGGCGCGGATGTCCGGCTCGACCCACGACAAGGGGATCATGATCCTGAGCGGCTTCTTCCGCCAGCGCTTCGGTCAGCAGCTGCCGGCGGCGATGACCGCGAGCATCGCGTTCGAGCAGTCGTACTCCGGAATCGACGGCGACAGCGCGAGTTCGACCGAGCTGTACGTGCTGCTGTCCGCGCTCAGCGGCGTTCCCTTGCGCCAGGATCTGGCGGTCACCGGTTCGGTCGATCAATATGGCGCCGTGCAGGCCATCGGCGGCGCCAATGAGAAAATCGAGGGCTTTTACCGCGTGTGCAAGGCCACGGGACTGAGTGGCACCCAGGGCGTGCTTCTGCCACGGGCCAACGTCACCAATCTGATGCTCGAGCCGGAAACGGTCGAGGCCGTGGCCAACGGCCGCTTTCATATCTATCCCGTCGATACGATCGACCAGGGCATCGAAATTCTGACCGGCGTGCGCGCGGGCACGCTGGACGAGCCCGGCACGATCAATCATCTGGTAAGCGCTCGCCTGCGCCGCATGTCCGATATACTGCGCGAGCGCCGCCCTCCCGAGGACGGCCGCGCGGTGCAGACGGTGGGCCCCGCTGCTCCCGAACCGCCGCCGCCGGCGCCGCCGGCTCCGCCCCGCTGAGCATCGGTCGAACTGCGGACTTGCCTACGATGCCGATCGATCTGCGCCTGGAGGCTGACGAATTTCCGTTACTCACTGACTTCTATCAGCTGACGATGGCGGCGGCGTATCTCGCCAGCGGCTACAATGACGCGGCCTGCTTCAGCATGTTCACGCGCCGCATGCCGCCGCATCGCGGCTTCCTGGTCGCGGCCGGGCTCGAGCGGCTGCTCGAGGCGCTCGAGCAGTTCCGGTTCGCGCCGCGGATGCTCGACTACCTCGAATCGCTGCGCCTGTTCTCCCGCGAATTTCTCGATTTTCTCGGCAGCTTGCGCTTCACCGGCGAAGTCTGGGCAATGCCGGAGGGGACGCTGTTCTTCGCCAACGAGCCCATCCTGGAAGTGCGCGCCCCGCTGATCGAGGCACAGCTGGTCGAGACCCTGGTGCTTAACCAGGCGGGGCTGGCCTCGATGATCGCAAGCAAGGCCGCGCGCAGTCTCGTCGCGGCGGCCGGGCGGCGGCTGGTCGATTTCGGCCTGCGTCGCAGCCAGGGCGCGGATGCGGGACTGGTCGCCGCGCGCTCGAGCTATCTCGCCGGGTTCGCCGGCACCTCGAACGTGCTTGCCGGAATGCGTTACGCGATTCCGCTCTACGGCACGATGGCGCACAGCTACGTGATGGCGCACGAGCAGGAGCGCGAGGCCTTCGATAGCTACGTCAGGATTTTCCCGCGTCTGAGCACGTTGCTGGTCGATACCTACGACACGCTGCGCGGAGTTGAAAACGCGATCGCCGTTGCGCTCGAAATGCGCGAGAAAGGAGCCAAGCTCCAGGGCGTGCGGCTCGATAGCGGTGATCTGCTCGAGCTCAGTCGCCGCGCGCGCCGCCTGCTCGACCGCCACGGCCTCGCCGACGTGCCGATCTTCGCCAGTGGCAATCTCGACGAATACCGCATCGCCGAGCTGGTCAAGGCCGGTGCGCCGATCGATGCCTTCGGCGTCGGCACGGCGATGTCGGTGAGCGCGGATGCTCCGGCGCTCGACGTGGCCTACAAGCTGGTCGAGTATCGCGGCGAGCCGAGGCTCAAGACCTCGAGCGAAAAGCTGACGCTCCCCGGTCGCAAGCAGGTGTTCCGCGCGCGCAATGCCGCCGGGGGGCCCGGCGGCGATGTGATCGGCCTGTTCGAGGAAACCCCGGACAATCTCGTGCGCGAGTTGCGGCCGGCGCCCGATTCGCTTCAGCCGATGCTCGAGCGGGTGTTCGCCGACGGCCGTCGTATCGGACCGCGACCTTCGCTCAATCAGGCGCGCGAGCGCTTCCTCGAATCGTTCGCCCGCCTCGAGGCGCGCTACAAGGATCTCGATCGTCCCGACGCCTATCCGGTGCGTCAGAGCGCCGCTCTCAACGCGCTTCTGATCAGCGAGAAATTGCGCGCGAACCGTCGCCAGAGCTGAGCGCGATGGCCATCGAGCATGGTCGCGGTCCTTTATGCGTGCCGGGGCGGACCCGCGCGCCCTCGAAGCGATGGATCGCGTACGCGCTGCTCGCGATGGCGCTCGCAATCGGCGCCGGGGTTCGCCTGTATCGCCCGGGCATGGCGCCGATGGACGTCGACGAGGGAGCTTCATGGGCCGGCGCCACCGCGCCCACTCTCGCCGCGGTGGTTGCATCCGAGCGCAGGATTGATCCGGGCAAGCTTGCTCTGTACGACTTGATGCTGCACGGATGGATCGCGGTCTTTGGCGACGGCCTGGCGGTCATGCGCGCGATGTCGGCGCTTCTGGGCGCGACAAGCATCGTGCTCGTCTTCCTTGCGGTGCGGGACGCCTTGGGCGGCGGCGGCGGCTTGCATGCGTATCCGGCGGAAATCGGCGAAATGGCCGGCGCGCTCGCCGCCTTGGCGGTCGCGACTAATCCGACGCTCGTCGTGTCGGATCGCACAGCGCGCATGTACGCGCTGCTGGTGGCATCCGAGCTCGCTCAGGTGATTTTCTTTCTGCACGCACTGCGCGCGGGCGCTTGGCGCCGCTACGCCGGCCTCGCCGGCTTCAGCGCCGTGGCCGTTGCGACCAATTTTTCCGCGCTTTTTCTGCTCTTCGCGGAGGGGCTGTGGCTCATTCGCCTGCTGAGCACCGCGAAGGCGCGCGCAACCGTGGCCCCGCGAGCGGTGCTGTTCGCCGGCCTCGCGGTCGCGATCGGCCTGGCCATGCTGCTGCCGCTGCTGCTTGCGGTTGCTTCAACCACGACCGCCGCGGTCCGCGGCGGCATCATGGCCTGGGTCAAACCGCGGCCGGCGTCGTGGGCGTTTACGATGATCGAGCAATGGACGGGTCATACGTTGATCGTGCCGATGGCCGTGCTCGCCGGATTCGGCGCGTGGTATCAATGGCGGGGCGCCGCGGCGGCGCCGGCCTTCTTTGCGCTCTGGCTGCTGGCCCCGATCATCGCAGTCGCCGGATTTTCGTGGGCGGTGATGCCGCTGATGGTGCCGCGCTACCTGCTGTGCAGTCTCATTGCGTTCTTCGCATTGGCCGCGCTCGGCGCGGCGTCGATTCCCGGCCGAATCGCGGTGATTGCGCTTGCCTGCGCGCTCGCCTTCGTATCGCTGCAGCGCATCCATCGCCGTTTCGGCCGGCCGCAGGGGCCGCAATGGCGCGAGGCCGCCGTCATCGCGAGCGCGGTTGCGGGGAGTGCCGGGGAGATCGCGGTGGTGCCCGATTACGCTGCGGATGCGGTGCGATACGGCATGTCGCGCGATGCCCGGCGCCTGGTATTCGGCTTTACCGGCGATTGCGGAGCCGCGCGCACTGCAATTGTTGACGTCGCAACCTATATTCCGCAAGCCGTGGCCGAGAAATCGCGTGCCTGCTATCCGCGAGTGATGGCGAGACTGCGCCGGGTTGAAGTGCGGACGCGCTGAGATGGCGGAGCGAGGAGCAGCGGGGCGGGTCTCGACCGTCGCCCGGAGCGCGACCGAGGCGGATGCGCCGGCGCAGCGGCCGGCGCTGTTCGCCCTGGGGTTGCTCGCGATTGCGCTGGCGCTCGGCGCGTTCCTGCGCTTCGCGCATCTGCGCCGGCCCAACCTGAGCGCCGACGAAGGCGCGACGTGGGCCGCCGCCTCCGAGCCGACTGCCAATGAGGTTGTCGCACGGGGACATCAGCTTGACCCGGGCAAGCTGCCGCTTTACGACCTGCTTCTGCACGGCTGGATGCGCGGCTTCGGGGAGGGCGAGGTCGCGATGCGCGCGATGTCGGCGGCCCTGGGCACGCTCGCGATCGTGCTGCTCTTTGCCGCCGTGCGCGAGAGCTGTCGCTCGCTGTGCGCCGATCCTGGCGCGATTGACGGCAATCTGGCCGGCGCCTTGGCTGCGCTGATTTATGCCGTCAGCTTCATGACGGTAGCTTCGGATCGCACGCTCCGCATGTACCCGCTCGAGGTCACCGCCGAGCTGGCGCAGATTGTCTGTCTGGTGCGCGCGGTGCGCCGGCCGGGCTGGCTGGATTATGCCGGGACGGCGGTTTTCACCGCGGTGATGATTGCCGCCAATTTCACCGCATCGTTTCTGCTCTTCGGAGAGGCGCTCTGGTTCGGCGGTCTGCTGATCGCACGGCTCGTATGGCCGCACAAGGATGAACTGTCGATCTTCCGACCTGGGTTGTCAGTCATCGCGGGCATAGCCATGCTCTCGCCATGGCTGCCCGCGGCGTTTGCTTCTTCGCGCGGGGCGATCGCGGTTGGCGCGCTCGACTGGATCAAAATGCAACCGCCGTGGTGGCCCGGCGTGGTACTTTCCGCGGCGGCTGGCGGTACATCCCTGTTCCTGGGCTTTGTCGCTCTCGCGATCATCGGTATTTGGCGATACTGGGGGAGCGCGCCCGCCGCGCTGGGCTTTTTTGCCGCCTGGACCCTCGGCCCGTTCCTCGGCGTCATGGCGGTCAGTTATCTGATCCGGCCTCTGGAGTTTCCCCGTTACGCTCTGATCGGATGCATCGGGATGTACGCGTTTGCCGGGTTCGGCGCGGCCGCGCTGCGCACCCGTGCGCGTGCGCTCAACACGGGCCTGCCAATCGCGATTGCGGCCGCGGTGATCTGGTTGTCGTTCGCGTCCACGCAGCGCAAACTCAGGCATCCGTACGAGGCCGACTGGCGCGGGGCGGCGCGGTTCGCGGTCGAGACCGCTGCGCCGGACGACGTGATTGCCGTGTATCCGGCGTTTTGCAAAAACGTGCTGCGCTACTACGTGCCGCCGGCGCGCCGTTCCTCGGTGATCGGGTTGAGCGCGTGCGGCTCCGCCCGGGTCCTGGTTCTGACCGGGCGCGATATCGTCAGCGAGGACCGGATCTCGGCGATGGAAACCTGCTATCCGCGCCTGGTTCGCCGGCTGATGCTGGTCGAGGTTCGTACACGCTGACCACCCGCCATAGCGCGCTGGCGCTGCTCGCGATGGCGCTGATGCTCGGCGCGGCGCTGCGCTTGTACCGCCTGGGCTACGCTGACCTGAGCGCCGATGAAGCGGCCGCCTGGGCCGGCGCTTCGGCGCCCACCCTGCGCGCGGTGGTCGAACGCGAGCGCTTGCTCGATCCGGGCAAGCTCGCGCTCTACGACCTCGCGCTCCATGCATGGATCGCGGCGGGCGGCGACGGCGTCGGGTGGATGCGGACCTTTTCCGCCATGCTGGGCGTGTGTGTCGTCGCGTTGATGTTCGCGGTGGCCCGCGAGTTGATGTTGGGTCTGACAGAAACGATCGAATTCTCGCGCATCGAACTCGCCGGCGCGTTTGCCGCACTCGTCGCCGCGGCCAATCTCACGCTGGTCAATCAGGCGCGCACGGTGAGGATGTATCCGTTGACCCTGGCGCTCGAACTGGCACAGGTGTTTTGCCTTTTGCGCACGCTTTCCGGCCGCACCGGCGCGCGTGGCCGGGTGGCGAGCGCGATTGGCGTCGCACTGCTGACCATGCTGGCAATCTCAGCCAATTTCACCGCGGTGCTGCTGGTCGCGGCCGAGGTTCCGTGGCTCGCGATTCTGCTCGCGGCGAGACACCTGCGGCGAAGCGCACCGGCCATGAATGAGCCCGGGAGAAGTGGCGTGTCGGGAGCGCACCTGCTGTCGGCCGGGTTGGCGCTCGCGGCGGGAATCGCATTGCTCGCGCTGATCGCGCCGGTCGCCCCGCGCAATTCGATCGAAGTCGTGCGCGCGGGCGTGCTCAACTGGTCGCGTCTGCGGAGCCCGTGGTGGCCCCTGATGGTGCTGCGCGGCGCCTCGGGCAAAGCGCCGTTCCCGATGCTGCTCGGGCTCGCACTGTATGGCGCATGGCGAATGCGGCGCCGCGGTAATATTGCCGCGCTCGGCTTTCTGCTGTTCTGGATACTCGGGCCGATTGCGCTGGTGATGGCCATTTCCTACGCGTTTACGCCCTTCGAAGAGGCGCGATACGTGATTGGCAGCGTCGCCGCATTTTTCATTCTGGCGGGCATCGGCGTCGCCGAGATTGCTGACGCGCGGCTCGGCCTCTGCCTGCTCGCATTGCTGCTGGTGCTTTCGCTCGATCACGTCCGCCGCAATTTTGCCAGGCCGGAATTCGTGCAATGGCGCGCGGCCACGGCGCTTGCGCTCCACTTTGCATCTCCGGACGAGGCGGTCGGCGTGGTGCCGGCCTACGCCGTTAACGCGGCGCGCTATTACACGCCCTCGGCCCTGCGGGCGAAGGTGGAGCCGGCTACGCCCCGCTGCGACGCGCCGCAACCCCGGGTGCTGATTCTTACCGGGACCGAACTGATGAGCCGCGAGAATCTCGCGGCGATTCGCGCCTGTGCTCCAACCGTGCTCGCGCGCTGGCGGCTCATCGAGGTCCGCCGGCGCTGAAGATGCGATCGCGATGCGGCGCAGGCGGCGTTTGCAGGAAGTCGCGGCGCGGTTATTCGCGCCCGGCGTCCGCGCGCAGCTCAGGTAAAGCCGCCGGGCCCAACTGCGCGATCGCCCGGGACAGTTTCTGCGGCCTGAGCGAGACCACCAGCCATCCCAGTTGTAGCGGCATCCGGTCGAATCTCGGTACGACGCCCGGTTGGGGAAAATAAGTCTTGTCCGCGATACCCCGCAGGCGATTTGCTATGAGCTCCGCTCCGGGCGAAGACGCAATCTCGCCAAGCCTGATCTCGTTGTCGCCGCCTCCCTCGGCGTACAGCGAGTACGCCAGGTGCGGATCGATAATCACGTTGGGAGCGGGCGGTCCTCCCAGATCGATAGTTACCGGCGGCCCGACGATTGAATCCCTGTGAATCATGTCCCGCTCGACAAGCTCCAGAACCGACAAGGACTCGGGCGAGCCGCTTTGCGCCAGATATGCGTCGGACGCCAGCATTAGTTGACGCATGCGCTCGCGGTCGAATTCGATCCTTGCCTGATCGGCCGCCGGCCGCCGGCCGTCCGCCGTCTCACGTTTCATTCGGTATAGCCATACACCGCCGACGTGCAGCGGCTCGCTTCCGAGCCCTGACAAAAGCGTCCGCCACGCCGGCAGGCCATCTTCGGTGACCACGATCGCGCCAACGTCGTGCGCAGCGAGGAACATTTTCAGTTGTGTAACCGCGTCCGGCGTGTAGGTGGAGCGCAGGAGAGCGTCGCCTATCGGCCATAGACGAAAATTCAGAGGACGGCTCGAGCCATAGCCCTCCGCTAGCGAGAAATACATCCTTGTCTTCGCCTGCCAGAGCATGCAATCGCCCTTGTAGCCATAGGGCAGCGTCACGATTATCTCGTGCTCGGTCAGGTATTGCCGATACAGGTCGCTGTTGAAAAAGGCCGGAACGTCTACGTCCGCTGTCCACAGGCGCGACGCGGCATTTGGCATTCCCAGAACCAGGATAGCGAGCGCCAACCCGAGCTTCATAGTCGGCCCGGCGCCGGAATATGCGAACCAGAGGGATACCACGACTGCCGCAAGCAAATGGCCGTACATCATGAAGCGCGCCGGCAGCGCGTTGTTCAGCAGTGGTAAATCGACCAGCGGCCAATAGGGCAGGGCGATTGGATACTCTCGACCCAGGAGATGCAAACGAGGCCCGAGCGAGGCTATCATCACGGCGAGCAAAACAAACATGAGCAGCCGCGACCCCGGCTGGCTCATATGTCGCCGGAAGTACGCAATCAGGATCCCGAGTATCGGAAGGCTGAGGTAAGCACCGCTTTCCGCCGACCAGCCTCCGAGAAACTGCTTCGAAATCGACCGCAGCATGGCCTGGCCGCCGATTTCGAGCGTTTCGGTCGGGACGATAAAATTGAGCAGATCGGTCGAGAATTGAGCCGGGTCGAACCCTGCCGAGCCGCTGCCGATCATGTCGGATCGGAAAAAGTAGTACAAATACGGGCTCACGATGATCAAGCTCAGTGCGAGGCCGTAGATCGCCGGTCTCACGATCGCCCTGACGTCATTTCCCAGCTCGCCGCCCATCCGGTAGCAGACCAAAATGGCGAACGCTCCAAACAGAATGACGGTTGCAAAGGTCTCGAGTGAAAGCAGGAACTGGCCGACGAACAGGAGCGAGACAATTGTCATGCACCGAGTCGTCGCGAGTTCATGCCGCGCGCACCGTATCAGCACATAAGCTATCAGCGGGACCAAAAACGCGAGCGCGATATGCAGATGGCCGAACCTGAGCTCGCTCAGGATGAGCGGAGAGAAACCATAGATGTAGCCGCCGAGAATGGATGCCCAGTACCGGCGGGACAAATAGCGACAAAGGATGAATGCGCACCAGGCGTTGAGAACAGGGCAGACCAGACAAAGTATATTGTATGCTAATAGTGGACCAAAGATAGCTGTGATCGGCGAGGCGATCAGCGCTGCCAGAGGTATGCCGGTTTGCGAAGCTAAATGAAACCCGTCGGGAAACCATACGCAATTCGTGAAAAATGGATTCAGGTGCTCAGCAATCGAATGCGGCCACCAGACCAGGAACCACATGAAAAGACCGGCATCCGGGCCGACGCTTATATGTGCATCGGCGCCTCGCGCCAACAGAAACCGGCCGAAGAACCCCGTGGCGAGCGCGGAATAGATCCCCAGTGGCCAGAAAAAGGATCCGCGCGATTCCGTGGCAGCCTCGTTGAAACCGAGCGGTGTCAACGTACCAGCGTCGCAAGGCGCTATCCGCTGCTCGCTAACGCTGGTTTCCAATTTTCGACGAAGCACTATCGTTCGTTGTTTCGCGTGACTACAGCGTGACGAGTATCGGATGCGCCTGGTCGCCCTTTAGGCTCCTCACCCAATTTAATTTCTGATGATCGAACGTAAAAGGTCCAGTTCGGAATAACCCGTTCCTGATGGTATGCTGCCCACGATCGACGGAAAGCTGAATCCTCTAAAAGAAGCCCTAGAATATTAAAACGTCCCTCCATCGCGAATGCTGTATGGTCGTCAGCCGTTCGCACTGCTATCACGAGCGGTCGATATCGTTTGAGATCTGTGACTATATTTCGAGCCCATATTTGTCTGAGCTCCGCTGCACGTTTGTGGTCGGCCGAATTGCCTCGAGAGAGCTCGACGATTGCGGGTACTAGCAACTGTGGAGAGGTCCTCGACGACCATTGATCATCCAGCAGCGATACAGCCGGAAACACCGAGTCAAGGCCCCACGTTGCGATGGCCAGCACTGGTCGTCTTCTTCCCGCTAGCTCAGCCAAGGTATGCGAAAACGGCTCAGCCATGAAAGCAATGCCGGACCTAAAATTTGATACAAACCACGGAACCGTCACTAACCAGCCCACAGTGAGAAGGCCGAACAGCAGAGCGATTGCACCAATCCGGCGCGCCGCCTGCATGCGTATTAACGATGGCCAAATAGCCACAATTAGCAGCGCTAAAGTCAGTGGCATCAAGAGCAAAGCCGGTAGATTGTGATAATCCCAGGTTTTGTGCTGAAACACAGCGCAGCCGAATAAGATAGCAACTGCGAGACCCAAATGACGCAGCAGTGTGCGAGAGGGGTCGGCCAACTGAAGTAGCTCTCCCATTATCAAAGCGCCCACCACGACGAGCGGGGGCAAGCAAAACATTCGCACTACGACAGCTATCCGCTGATCAAAGTAGTGGTAAATCTCGATTATCAGCTGAGCGACTTTGAAGTATTCGGGAAACAGCAAGGTGATTGACGCCAGATAGAAAACCGTCAGAGCACTGAACACCACAGCGTCGCGCGATAGAGTCGCGCGCCAACCTCGATGCTCTATGGCCCGAAGTAACAGCATTCCCATAGGCAGCAGTAGGAAAAAAGGCTTTATTAAAACGCCGATGGCAGCGACTGCTGTTTCAAATATCGAAGAGAACTCTCCCGATTGAAGCTGACCGTGACCTTCCAATGCCGAACGGAATAGCCACGGGCAGAAAAGGATGGTTGCGATATGTTCTCGCTGCCCGAATTGATAGCCCGGCAGAAAGCACACGATCGTGATATAAGTAAACGCGGCGGCTAGTCCAGCGGCACGCCTCGATTCGAACAGACGAAGGAGTAGGGCCGTAATCCGCGTTGTCGACCATGCGATCAGCAGGCAGACTGCGGCGCTGAACAAGACATAAACATCTACACTGGTCAGATGCGCTAGAAGAGCGACAGGCTCGAGTAGCAGAAAAATCAGCGGAGGGTTCGGATCAAAGATGTCATAGTAAAAGCGTCCACCATGAAGTAGCCGATCCGCGCCTAGTAGCATGAAAAGATTATCATGATTTGGAACGATGTAGAAGGCGTGTAACCAGAACGTCACGATGACCGTTGCGGCACCTGCAATCGCCAAGACCAGGCACTGCGCGCGACGCGAGTCGATGACCGGCGGCGATATCAGCGAAGTTGAACCTTTGAAGGCCGAGCGCATGCAGTCCATGAACGCCGCCGTCGGCGTCAATGAGGCGCGCACTACGACTCCGAGCGGCGTGCCGTCCGGCGCGTCCTTCATTGGTAAGTGCGGTTTAGCGGTGCCGCAGCCGGCGGCAGCTCCGCTCAGAACGCTCTGGACCACCCGCGCGGGCATGATTCTCTGCATGCAAACATTATTTCCATGGCACGGAGGTTGATCCGCTTCATAGAGGCACGGGCTGCAAAACACCTGTTCGTAAATTATCGATACCATCGGCAGCTCCTGACCGTAATGCTCAGGATTCGCGGGTCCGAACAGGCAGACGGTCGGACGCTGCAGGGCAATCGACATGTGCATCGGTCCGCTGTCGTTCGTCAAAACGCAATCCGCCCCTTGCAGCATCGCAAGCAAGCCGCCGAGCGTGAGCAAGCCGGCGCTATTAGCCACATTCCGCACCACCTCGGAAGGCAGTCGCTCCACCAGGCCTTGCACGTAGTCTCGCTCGCTCGGCGATCCGATCAGCACGATCGACTTTCCCGCTGCCGTCAGGCGTGTCATCGCTTCGATCACGTGCGCGTCCGGCCATCGCCGCTCTAGCAGCAAATCCGACGCGTTTGGATTTATCACTATATAAGGCTTCTCGGCTCCCCATCCCGCGATGCGCGCGAGCACGCTGCGTGCTTCCGTGCGATCCGACTCGTCAATCCTGATCGGGCCTATTGTGTCCGGCTCACCTGACGGCACGCCCGCCACCCGGCCCAATTGGAGGTACAGCAACCGCACCGGCATCCGGGTGTTGAAATATACCAGGTGAGTGTAAATGCCTTTCTTGAATGCGGTGCTGTGACGATAGAAGCCCAGGCGGTTCCGCGTCACCGCGCAGAGCGCCAGGACGGAAGCGAAGGCGGAATACAGCTCGAGATCGAAATACAGGTCCGCGCGGCGGCGAATCAGGCCGGTAATCGTCCGCAAGGTCGTCGACAGCATCGCGAACGGGGTTCGGTCGTCGAGCGTCAGCATCTCGTCCACCCAGTCAAGGCGGCCGAGAAGCTCGCGATTCGAACGCAATGATACAAACGTGATAGTACAGCCCGGATATGTGCGTTTCAGGGCCTTCAGCAGCGGCGTAGCCTGGAGAATGCTGCCCATCCCGATGAGCTTCGCCACGACGATGCGTTGGACGTTGTCGGGCCTCATCGAATGATCGCGGTGCAGGAGCGCGCCCATGATCCGCGCCAGCCCATTGAGCAGGAAAGCCACTGGAGTGGCCAATAGCCGGTCAGCCCGAATTCGGGTTCGATGCGTCATGCGGTGTGCTTGGTTTTAATCGTCAGCTTAATGCGCGGGTCGTCTCTGAAAAACCAATGCCGCCAGGGGTCTCTGCTGATCGGGTCCAAAATGTCCAAAGGTGCGAGTCAAGCTATAATGTGATGTCAACCATTTATAAACTTCGAAATCATAATCCTGTCCGAATTTGTCGTGGGCGAAGCGGCTGGTCCAGATCACATAATCCACTCTTTCCTGTTCAAGCCTTGCCACATATGCGCGCTCGTCTTCCTGAGATAAAAGACCGGCATAGATATCGTACCATCGGCTTGGTGCTTCCGTACCGGTGAAGGCATACATCATAGGCAGCTCAGGGATGAGCACGACCTGTCGCGCGCTGCGCTTCTGCTCGAGCATGAAGTCGTAGATCTGATGTGCGATACGAGCATCCTCCGAGTTCAGATAAATCGATCCCCAACTTGTTTTGAAGTCAACGTTTCGACCGGATCCCGTCGGAAACCGAATGGCGGCAAACAGGAGCACCTGGGCAGCCAATAGCGAGGCAATGATTTTCTCCCGCTGCGCGCTCGTCAGTTCTGGCACGGCGCGATCGGCGCATCTGGTGACGACGAGAAGGAACACAAGAAAAGCAGGGGCTGAATAGTAAATGCCGTAGCCGTACGGCTCGGTTTCGGCCAGCGTCCGAAGGCCGGTGACGATTGCGAAGAAAGAAATCGTCATGTCACAAAGGATTCGAGGCTCCGACGGGTTCTTGCGGAGCTCATTCGATGAGTAGAGGAGAAACGCCAGAGCGATTAGCCATGAGCCTTTGGGGAAAATCAAAAGGAACGCAAAAAATACGATGGTATTTTTCAGATCGCCGAGGCCGTCGGAATAATAGTTGATCAAGGTCAGGATAACCGCCAGGATCAGAACAGAAGAGGCAAAGCCCGCGGCGCTGCGCCGCACCGCTTTCGCGATCAAAATCCACGAAGCGATCGCCGCGACGGAACTGAGCGCCAGTGCTATCAGTTCGGAAGGAACAAGGCGCAGACCGATATGGGCAGTGTCGCGGGCCGCGAAGGTTCGTGCATAATAGCCGCCGGGAGCGTATTGCCAGCTCTTGTAGAGGATGAGCGTGAATCCAGCCAGATCGAAGAACACCGCATAGACCGCGGCCGTCAGCAGCAGTCCGGGCGTAAGGCTGACGATCTGGCCTGGAATATCTCGAAGCGATCTCTGTCGGATCGCTTGGACTGCAAACACGAAGCCAAGCATCAGATAACATGCCGCTCCCATTTCCTGTTTGGTTATGAGAGCGAGCCCGGATGCGAGTCCGGCCAGAGCCAAATAGTTTCTGGCGAGCCCCCTGAGCAGATAGTTCAACGTAAAGAGAGCGCAGCTCAGGCTTAACAGAACCCCCAACGAGGTTGCATAGCTATACGGAAATATGTAATTGAAGATCGTAAAACCGAAACCCTGGAGCAGGAGGACCAGCGCGGCGGTGAGTCCGACTGCTCGCCCCCCCAGCAGCTGGCCGACTTCGAAAAGCGTCAGTGCTGAGCCAACCAGCAGCGCGAGCCCCAATCCATAGAGTATGGACAGGCGCTCGCCGAAAATTCCGAGCAACAGCGCTGAGATATACGGTTCCAGCGGTCCATATGGGTACCACAGATCGCGGTATAGCAGCTTTCCGCGCAGAAGCTGGTAGGGAACGTACACCTCGCGTCCGCAGTCAAGCTGTATATCGCCCCAATGCGCCCAGGTCAGGCAGAAGAGCAATACCGCGACGGCGACGGTCGTGGCGCGCGCGGCGGCATCCGGCCATTCGCGAACGATGCGTTTGAAGGAATCAAAGGCCCCTTCAGTGTCCGTGATTTTCTCGAGCGCGGAACCTGCGTCCGTGTATGCGGCGGCGGCACGCATTGACATGCTGCCGGATTGCGCGGCGGCGGCGGACTTCGAGGTCCTCAGTCCGTCTCCACCACCACTTCTCATCTATCCCCCTTTCCGGTAAAGGCTGATGCCGCCTTAAGACATTTCATGCTGTCTTAAAACATGATAAGAAACAAGTGCGGCCCTCGGACGGATCATCATGTTTCAACGCGACTCGACGCTTGACCCCGGTCCGATCAGGCCGGGCAAGCCGCAGGGTGACTTTTCGTCTGCAGCTCGGAGCGTGTGGTTCCGGTCAGTCCCGCGCAGGCGAGCCGGCACGATAGCGTCGATAGCGGCCTTTTTCTCGACGGTAGCAGCGCCCCGGACAGGTCATGCCAGTTGATGGCCTGGCGATTATCGGCCTGACGGGGACGCAGACGGCCTTGCCGGCGATCCTCGATCGCCTAATTGATGCTTCGAGCAACGACTTCGCCGTGATCGCAGGCCGCGACCACATCGTTCGCTCCCGGTCCGGCACCGACTAATCGCCAGGCAATGGAGAGCTCCGCGCATCAGGAGGCTGCTCGAGGCGGGCCCCAATGTTCAGCGGGCCGCGAGGGACGAGAGCCGGCGCCGAATGTGTCGGTCAATTTGAGCCGCTCATTTCGGATGTCGGGCCATCGTTCGCTAATAGTATTCACGCTGTTTACGGCCGAAGCCGTACTTCTGGCGATTCTCTTTCTGCCGGCGACCTTGGGCTTTGCGGCATGGGCGTACTCCGACCAGGGCGCCAATCTGACGGCTCAATATCTGGTAGCCAGAGGCTATCAACCGGCAATAGATTTTGGATATCCGTACGGTCTGCTCCCGCTTTTGGTCGCGCATATATGGTTCTGGCTTTTTGCCGCTACACCTCAGGCTTGCTTCGGCATCACTGCCATCTGCGCGGTGCTGATCGCTTGTGCATTCGCTCGCATCGTCCTAGCGCTCAACGTCGAGTTGGCAGGTATTATGCTGCTTCTAATAACCCTGCCCCTGACAATTCCGTTTTATCCACCGAATCTCACTCATATTTGTGAAGCTTTGCTCCTAACTAATGCGCTGGCTGACCATGCCGCGCGGAGATATTCTCGGGCGCTCGCGCTCATTGCTGCATGCCTGTTTGTGAAACCCAGTATGGGGTTTCTTTATGGATTCCTGCTGGTGCTGATGATCATTTGCAAGTTAATGAAAGAAAAACGGCTGAGCCTGCGGAACATAGTACGCATAGTTGCTCCTGCTCTGCTTACCACAGCCGTCGTAAGCGCGGTTCTGGCCTTGTCTTATGGATCGTTGAGTCTGGTCGAGTCGCTATTGCCATTTGCCGGCATGCATACATACGCGGCACAGAATTTCGGTTTTTTTCGGGCCGGAAGAGCCCTGTGGAACCCCCTACACCCTACAGTAGGCTATTATCTGAAGACCCCCGCCGGGTTCTGGATTGTGGCGAGCCTGTGGCTGGTTGCATGCGGGATTGCGGCCGCGAAGAAAGCTTTCTCACGAGGAAGCATTTCGCATGAGGTCGTATTATGCTGCGCGCTTCTGCACATCGGATTTGTAGCGCTGTTCTTCGGTAACCGGATGTCCTGGGTATACTATGCGTATATTCTTACGATAGGAGTTGCGATCACGAGCCGTTGGAGCCCCTTTTTTCGAAACAGCGTCTGCGCGCTCGCGCTTTTAGCGGTCGTTGGGCAGACAGCCAACGCGTCGATATTTAAGCTCATGTGGAAGGCGACATCACCCGATCGCGAGACCGCCGGACTGTGGGCCTCCAAGGCGACAATAGCGGATTGGCATCACCTGGTCGAAACGGTCAGTGATGTGCGCAGAAAAGGGGGATCGGCCAGCTTTCTCGAAGGAGACGGATGCGCGGAACTGCTGCTGCCGGGGCTAAACCCTCCGGTGTCGCTTTATTTGTATCGTGGCGAAGCAGCCGAGTCCGATGTGAGCAGGAAACTACAGCAGCTGTCCCAATCGGCGATGATAGCAGTGCTGACAAGGACATTGACGGAAGGGTTGTTACCGAATGAGCCGGAATTCAGACGGATACTCAGTCGGTATCGTCTAATCTGGAAGGGTGAAGCGATCGAGATATACGAAAGGTGATTCGGCGGTCGGCAGACAGATTGCGGGAGTTCGACCGCAGAGGAGATTGTCGGCGCGCCGGCGTCGAGTTGTGGCGGCGGAGCTTGACGGCTAGGCCCACGGCTAACCGCGTTCGCGGAAGGCTAGCGTAACGGTCAGCTGTAAGGTCGGCTAGGGCGAGCGCATCGCCAGGTGGGCTGCGCGTGCGAGCTGATCCACGTCGAACACGATCGTCATCAACGCGGGGCTGTCGTCCTGCGGTGGATTCGCGGTGAGCGGGTGCGGGTACGGAAAATTGATCGCGGTCGCGAACGGGCGATATCGGTCAATCAGCGGCTCGAGTGCGGCATAGGAGCCCTGGACGCCGACCGCGACTCGATACCTGCCCGCCGGCCCAAGCATCAATCCGTCGAGCAGCAGGCCGGGCGTTTGCGAGCTGCGCAGCAGCGGACCTCCGACCCAATCCGTCGGCAGTAGACCGGCCTGCCGCGCTGCGAGCGGCGACAGCTCCGTCAGCGAACGGCCGCTCGCGACGTATCGATAGGCGGCGATGACGAGGGCATCGAACCGAATAGCGGCGGCGCGCGCCTGGAGTGCCACCGGGTCCTGGTCCGGCCATGCCGCGCGCATCGCGGCGGGGAATTGATAGAGCGTCACGCCGCCAACGCTGGTCGACGGCACGCGCAGACCATCGAGGAGCGCGTTCCAGATCTTACGATCTCGCGGAGGGATCGGCCCGCGCTGCCATATTCCGGGACCTTCGGCATGAGTGACGTCGATCGAGTGTTCGCCCTCGCCGGCGAAAATGACGGCGCTCACGTCGTGCCGCTTGAGAAAGGCCTTGAACTGACCGGACGCTTCCGGCAGCGGAGCAACGTCGTAGAGGGCGTCGACTATCGGCCAGCGTTCGTATTCGGCGGGAATCGGCGGAGCAAATCCGGTATAACCGCCGGCGAGGCGGAAATGAAATCCGCTCAGGGCCTGCCACAACATCGCTTCCCCTTCGAATCCATAGGGCAGCACGACGACGATTTCGTCCGGCTGGATATACTTCTTGTATAGACCGGCGGCGAAGAATTCCGGCGTGTTCAGTGTCGTGGCCCAGAAAGAGGGCTCGAGATTCGGCAGAATCGAAATCGCGATCAGCGCTGCGCCAAGCCATTTCAGCGGCGTGCGGCGCCGCGGCTCGCTTATCCACATCGCGCTCAGAATCGCGAGCGCCAGGAACACATACACGGTCAGCCGTGCGGGCACTGCTTTTGAGATGAGCGGCAGTTGCGAAACCAACAGCCACGGCATCGGCGCGACAAAGCGGCCGTCCACCTGCAGCCACGATCCCATTGCCAGTACGCCGATAACGGCCGCGAACAGGATCAGCAGCCGCACGGCTGGCTCGCGCCACCGGCGAAGTGCCATCGCAATTGCGACCACCAGTGTCAGGCCGAGATACGCATCGGTATCGTAGATCCCGGCGCGAAAGTCTACGGCGATCGACCGTATTGCGTGGAACTCGCCGAGCCAGCTTGTCGACACCGGCACGATGAAATTGAGGAGGTCAACTGAGCCCGTCCTGGTGGACCAGATCGCGCCATGCGGAAAGCCGAAGGCGAACAGGTAATAGAGGTAGGGCGCCAGCAGGAGCGCGGCGATCGCATAGCTCATCGCGATCGGTGCAATCAGGGCGCGGACGCGTGCGCGGTCGCCACCGTCGCTGACCAGCAGCGCAATTGCGATTGCGATTGCGGCGCTCAGCGTCAGCGTCGCGAAGGCTTCGATGAAGATCAGGAACTGCGCGCTCAGAACGAGCGCGAGCAGTATGACGAAACTCCCGCGGCGCAGTCCGCCGTCCATCACGCGCAACGCGAGATAGACGGCGACAGGCAGCATCGGCACCAGCGCGAGATCGACGTTGCCCAGCAGCTTGCATGCTAGATAGGGCGAGAAGCCGAAGATAAATCCGCCGAGCAGCGCGGGCGCGAAGTCGCGCACGATATAGCGGCTGAGCACGAACGCCGCCCATCCCGCCAGCACCGGGCACGCGAGCGCGAGAACGTTGTACGACGCGACGGGCCCGAGGGCGCGCGTGATCGGCAGGACCAATATCGCGGCGAGCGGAATGTTGGTGGTCCAGGCGAGATTCGCGCCGGCCGGCGCCCACAAGCAGCGCGTGTAAAGCGGGTTCAGATGCGCCGCGAGCGCGTGCGACCACCAGGCAAGAAACCAGATCGATTGCTGCGGGTCGGGACCATTGCCGACATAGGATGAAGATAAATCGCCAATTACCGCGCGGCCGAAGAACAGAATCGAAAAGCCGGCGTAGCCGAGCAGCGCGGCGGCGTCGCCGCTCCATCGCCGCGTGCGGGGCCGTTCGGCATCCGCAATCGGCAGTGAAGTCATCGCGCGGCGCGACCCGCGGCGGCCGAGTCGCGCGCGTGCGCGGCGGCGCGAGCCAGGCCTTCTGCACTGAAGGTCATCACAAGACGGCCGCGGAGATCGTCTTCGCCATCCGCGGACGGATGCTCGAGGCCACGCGGCACGAAGCCGATCGCATCGCCGCGGTATTCGGCAAGGACCGCGCGCAGGGCGGGATACCATCCGCTGACGCCGACCTCGACGCGGCCTTGCTCGTCGCGGCCAAGCCAGAGATCGTCGAGCTGGCGCGGATCGTTAGGATGCCGCGGGAGATTCAACCCGCCGCTGTCCCACGGAGGTTCGGTCTTTTTCGGTACGACGATCCATCCCGGCGGCATCAGGCCCAGCTTTTTCACCTCGGCAGGAGTCAATGCAGTCAGCGGGTGGCCGCCACGCACGTAAGCGTCCGCGGCGAGCACGAGCGCCGCGAAACGGGCGCGATCCAGCCGGGTCTCCATCTCGAGCGCGGTTGCATTGCGCCACGGCGCGAGCGCGTTTTCATCGATACGATATAAAGTCATCCCGCCCGCTTCGGTCGGTGCCGTGTCCAGCGTCTCCAGCAGCGGCCGCCACACGTTGAGCTCGCGATCGTCCACCAGAACGGCGGCGACGCGATGCGTGGCGAGAAACGCCTTGAGCTGATCGCCGGCATCAGGAAGCTCATCATCGCCGACGCGATAGAAAGCGCGCACGATCGGCCATTGGCGAAACACGAGCGGAGGGTTGCCTGAGTAGCCCCCCGCCATTTTGAAATACCAGCGGCTTTCGAGCTGCCACAGCATGCTGTTACCGTTGATGCCGTATGGGAGTATCACGACGGTCGCGCCGTGAGAGAGGTATTTGGCGTAAAGCGAGTCGCCAAAAAAGGAGGGTAGGTCAATCGCCGATGTCCAGAAGCGAGCCGAAAGGTTCGGCAGCATCGACAGCACGATAATCGTCGCCGCAGCCCCACGGATCCATGAGGGGAGAGTGTCGTCGGCCAACCACAGCGCAATGACGATGGTCAGCATCAGGAACGCGTACAGCATAAAGCGCACTGGCAGAGCCTTGCCGATAAGCGGCAAGAGGCCGAGGAGCAGGCCCGGCAGCGGAAGGATCGGCCGGCCGGCGACGATGAGAAACGGCCCGAGCGAAAGTATCACCACCACGACGAGTACGGTCACGAGCGCGCGCGCCCATCCCTTTCCCCAGTTGCTGCGGGCGAATGCCGCGGCGACCAGCATCAAAGGAATTCCTATGTAACCGCCGGCCTCGTAGATGTAACCGAGAAAGCAGTTTGAGACTTCGCGCAGCCATCCCGCACGTCCGAGCTCGATCGTTGCGGTTGGAACAATCAGGTTCAGGAGGTCGAGCGAATAGAGTATCGCTGGATGCTGAGCGCCGGACTCATAGCCGGAAGCAACCATCCAATAGAAAATCGGGGCCAGCGCGAGCAGCGCGATCGCATAGCTAAGAACCACGGTCGGCAGCAGGTTGACCGCGCGCGTCCTTTCCGCGCCCGAACCGGCGATGAGCATTGCCAGGAATGCGATACCGGCAAAGAAGGTCATGGTCGCGAACAGCTCGATGAACATCAGGAACTGCGCAATTAGAAGTAATATCAGTCCCACCACCAAGGCGCGCCATTCGATGTCCGCTTTGAACGCGCGAATCAGGAGAAGGGCAAACAGCGGTAGCGGAAACACCAGCAGCAGATCGAGATGCGCCAGGCTCTGGCCGAGCATGTACGCGGAGAACCCGAAAACATAGCCTCCAATCAGCGACGGGTAGTATGCGCCGCTCAGGTAGCGGCACAGTGCAAACGCGCTCCACGCCGCCAAGGCTACAGCCAATACACAAAGCGCGTTGTACACGTGAATCGGACCGGCGACGAGGATCGGCACCGCTGCGATCACGCTGATAAGCGGCATCGAGGTCGCCCACGCCAGGTTGAGGCCATGCGGCGCCCAGATCGCGTCGGTGTGAAAAGGATTCAGCCCGCGAGCCAGAGCATGCGGCCACCAGGACATCAGCCACATCAACTGCGGCGGGTCGACGCCCTTGCCGATATACGCGGTTGGCCAGCGGCCGCTCAGACCGCGCGCCAGGTACGACACAGCCAGCGCCGTGTAGATCGCAAGCGCCAGGATTCCGCGGCCATCGAAAGCCAGGCGCGCGCGCGGCTCCTTCATCGCTGCCGCCGTTGGCTGTGAGGACTCAGCGCGGATTGTTCTGCCGGCCATTTGCCGCAATCGGTGTATTCGCGTCGGCCGGCTTAGGCGCGTGCACTCGGTCGGCCGCGCGCGCGAGGGAGGCGCGATCGAAGGTCATTACAAGGAGTTCCAACTGCCCATCGCCGGTGGCGCTTCCTGCCGCGGCAATTGGCATCTCAACCACGTCGAGCGCGTCGTGGCCAAAGGCGACGCGGAGCGCGACGAGCGCGCCGCGCGAACCGAACGTGCCCAACTCGATCTTTCCATCGGTGTGCGTACGCGCCCACAGCCCTTCACTGACGGTGATGTTCGGTCCGGCGATCCAATTATCGCGGATGAGACCGGCTCGCTTGAGCCGTTCGGGGCTGAGGCCGATCAAATCGCCGCCACCGTTAACGTATCGGTTCGCCGCGTCGAGCAAAGCAAAAAACCGCGCCTGATCGACGCGCCGTTCGAGCTCCTGCGGATCCAGATTGCGATATGACGCGAGCGCTGTCGGAGCGAAGCGATATATCAACATGCCGCCGTCCTCTGCCGGGGGCGGCCCGAGCGCGGAGACGATGGTCTGGTAATTCTGCCGTTGCTTCGGATCGGAGCTGTCGCGCGCGCGCCGATCGACGAGTGCGACGGTTACGTGATGAGCGGCCATGAAGGCTTTCAACTGCGTCTGCGCATCCGGCAGCCACCTTCCATTGAAGAGTGCGATCATCGCCGGCCAGCGCTGGAACTGGGCCGGAGGCATCCCCGTATACCCTCCGGCCATCCGAAAATACATGTCGCTTTGCGCCTGCCAAAGCATGCTGTTGCCGGTCCATCCGTACGGTGCAACCAGCGCGATCGCTCCCGGTGCCATATAACGGCGGTAGGCCTGATCGGTGAAGAACGGCGGCGTGTCAGCCGGAGTGTCCCAATAGCCAGCGGACAAACTGGGTAACAAAAACAGGACCGCAAGGCCGGCGGTAATGCATCTCATCCTGAGCGAAATCGTGGTGTCAGCGAGCCACAGCGAGACGATGACCGCAACGATCAAATTCAGGTACATGGTGAATCGCGCCGCCAGGGCGTTGCGAATAAGAGGCAGAAGATTCAGCAGCAGTCCCGGCATTGGCAGCAACGCCCGTCCGTAGACGGTCAGGACGGGGCCCAGCGATAGCAGCGCGACGACTCCGAAAAGCGCGATCAGCAGGCGGTCTCGAGCTTCATGTCGGCGCTGCAGGGCAAAAGCGGCGACCACGACGAGCATCACCGGGCCCAGGTAGCTGTAGCCCACGTACGGAGAATTCGGCACCGCGCTCGCGATCTTCTGAAAAAAGGGCAGCTGACCTAAAGCGCTGGCGTTCGAAGGCAACAGGAAAAAAGCAAGGTCTGCAGCATAGAGTCTAGCTGGCCAGATCGCATTTGGCAGACTCGCAGCGAATATGTAGTACAGGTAGGGTGAGAGGACGATCAGGGTGAGCACATAGCTAGTCAGGATTGCCGGCAATATTACACGCAGGCGCGCACGCTCGTCATTTTGCGTGAAGCCGAAAGCCAGGACCAGCGCGATCACGCCGAACATCGTCGCGGTAGCGAACAGCTCGGTGAACAGCGCGAAAATCGTGACCAGCAGTACGGTCAACCATCCGATCAGCGCACGCTTGCCGATTCCACCCTGGCAGGCACGCACCACAACATAAACCGCCAGAGGAATCGGAAATACCGCGATCAGATTCAGGTCCCCGGTCCACAGGTAATAAAGCATATAGCCCGAGAAGCCGAATATACTGCCACCGACCAAAGCCGCCCACCACGATCCGCTCAGGTGCCGGCACAAGATGAAAGCGCTCCAAGCGCCGAGCGGCAGCGAAAGGAGCGCGAGCAGATTGTACGAAGCGATGGGACCCTCAATCGCGGTGATTGGCCATGCGATCAAGGCTTCGAGCGGCAACCACATCGTCCAGGTCAGGTTGACGCCCTCTGGCGCCCAGACCGCGTCGCTGAACACCGGATTACGGCCATGCGCGAGCGCATGAGGAAGCCACGCCAGCGACCAGATGCACTGAGCCGGATCGCCCAGATATCTGCCAACATGAAAATCCGTGAAATGCCCAAACAGACCGCGGGCGAAGAACAAAAAGGCCACCCCGGCATATATCAGAAATGAAGCCGCCGCGCCCCGGTCAAGAAAGCGACCCCTGGGTGCGATAATACTATTCATGCGTGAGCAAACGCTCCATGCACTCCTAGCGAACGCGGGCCGACGCTGCGGGTGCCACGGTGAATGGGACAGCATTCACGTCGGTCGCGCTGCCAGCATGCTCTGCCGCCAGCGCCACGCTGCTGCGATCATATGTCAACAGCAACAGTGCCAATTCTTCGTCTCGATTCGCAGACCTGCCAGGGATCGGAATGACGCGCACGCCGAGCGCGTCCCGCTGATATTTCGTGGCGAGCGCCGCGATGACGGAGTGCGAGCCGAAAATTCCAGCTTCGATCTTTCCACGCGCAATAGCCTTTAGCCAGAAAGCTTTACTGATGCGGATGTCAGGGCCACCTACCCAATCTCCGCGGATGAGGCCGGCTTCTTCAAGCCTCGGCATGCTGATCTGGGAAAGCTCGGCGCCGCTCTGAAGGTAGCGCTCGATCGCACCCAGTAATGCGGCGAGTCGGGCTTCGTCGACGCGGCGCTCCAGGTCAAGAGGCTTTAGATTCCGCCATGCGGCGAGATCGGATAGCGCCAAGCGATATATTAGAACTCCACCCACCTTCTCGGGGGTGGAGCCGAGCGCTGCAATTACAGTGTCATAATCCTGGCGTTGCTTTGCATCATCACTGGTCTTCGAACGCTCTTCGACCACTACTGCGGTTACGTCATGCGCGGCCAGAAATGCCTTGAGTTGGAGTTCGGGCTCCGGAAGGTAGTTTCCATTGTACAGCGCAACCATCGCAGGCCAGCGCTCAAATTCATGAGGCGGCATTCCAGCCCAGGCCCCTGCCATGTGGAAATACATATCCGTGTGTGCCTGCCAAATCATGCAATTGCCGGTCCATCCATAGGGCACGATGATTATGTTTTCGCCTGGGCGCAAATAGCGCCGATACGCGCCATCAAGAAAGAAAGCAGGCGTGGTGTCAGAAGAGTTCCATTGAGCAGTCGATAGACTCGGCATCGTGAAGGCGATAGCCATAGCCATGACGGCACACTTCGCGTATAGAGCCGTGCGACTCGTGCTGAGCCACATCGCGACAGTGAGCGATGCGGCCAATGCCAGATAGATCACAAACCGCACCGCTACTGCAGCTCGAATGAGCGGTAACGCAGTCAGTAAAGCTCCAGGCATGAGCGCTACCCGACGCCCGTCGACGATGAGCTCCGGGCCCATCGCCGCGACTGCTATGACGATCATAGTCACAAGGAGCAGCTTCGCGGTCGGCTCGCGCCTGTTGTTCCACAAAAAGGCCACAACAATCGAGAGCAGTATAGGGCCTAGATAAGTGTAGCCAACGAAGATCGTGGTGGGCACGCTATCGAGGAACCGTCGGACGCCGGAGATCCGACCGAGTTCGCTAACGTGAGAGGGCAATAGAAAGAAGAGCAGATCGGCACTGGATAGAAAGGTCTGCCATATAGGAGCTTTCGGCGCAGGAATCGACCAGAAGCAATATAGATACGGAGACAGAACGACAAGGGCGATTAGATAGCTCGCGAGGATCGGCCAGATTAGCGCACGAAGCTGCTTGCGCGTCTCGGGGTCGTAAACGGCTATGGCCACTCCAAAAGTTACAGCTGCGAACATTGTCGAAGATGCGAAAATTTCAGGCGATATTAGGAAGATCGCAACGAGCAGACCCGCGAGATACGCGGTAAAGCGCCATGGCGAAATTCGGGCGCGCAGCGCCTGCAGCGCGATCAGGATTACAAGAGGAACCGGGAACACCGCCAGAAGAATCGGATCGCCGACCCAGAGATAGAACGTCATGTAGCCGCAAAAACCGAACAAGTAGCCGCCGAAGAATGAGGGCCACCACGAGTCAGTTACATATCGGGAGAGTAAAAACATGGACCAGGCCGCAAGCGGAATCAACGGCAGCGTGACTGCATTGTAGGCGGCGACCGGCCCTAATGTCCGGGTAATTGGCCATGCCAGGAATCCTGCCAGCGGCATCCACGTCGTCCATATCAGACTAATACCTGCGGGCGCCCAGATCGCGTCGCTGAACGTCGGATTCTTCCAACTATCGAGCGCGTGAGCTAGCCATGTAAAAAACCACATGAACGCGCCCGGGTCACCTTGATGTTGTCCCACCCAGGCGTTATTGAAGTGTCCAACGACACCGCGTCCAAAGAACAGGATCGAAAGCGCGAGATAGATCCCTAAAGCGCCTAGACCATAACGATCGCGACGCACTGCGTCTTTCATGGCAGCAGTCCCCTCCGGGCACGGAGGTGCGTCGAGCCAAGCTCGCGTCATGAGGTCTTTTCGAGCAGCCAATTGAAATAGAGTGAGATACCGGGAAGCGGCCGCAGGCGCGCGTCGCGCAGGACGCGAAACCCCACCCGATCGAACGCACCCGCCACGGCGCGCGGCGTGGTTACATGATAATCGTCGATTCCCTTGAAGCCGATCGCGCGAAACCCGAGCTCCATCATCGCGTTCACCGCGGGCATGCCGAGCAGAAACCGCCCGCTCGGCTTGAGCACGCGCGCGATTTCGAGCAAGCCCCGCTCGTAGCGATGGAGATGCTCGAAAACCGAGAAGCTGAGCGCCAGGTCGAATTGCTCACTTTTATAGGGCATTTCGTAAACGCTTGCCCTCATGAGCTGCGCCTGGCGCCCATGACGTGAGAGCCACGTCTGCGCCACCGTCGGGTCGGCATCGAGGTCGATCCCATGCAGCCGCTCCACCAGTGGCGAGATGGCGCGCAGAACGGCGCCGGCGCCATATCCGATTTCGAGCGCCCGGCCGTAGTGCCGGTCCGCAATCATGCGAAGTCCCAAATTGATCCGTTCGCGAAAGAGTCGCCCGATTAAAGGCCGCTTGTAGTATGCGATCGGGTCGGTTGGCCCGTTGGGCGCCAGGTCCCGCAATAAGTCGACCGTCAGCGTTGGAACTCCGGGTTGGACGTCGGTCAAAATAGACATGGCGCAACGAATTCGCGTTCAGAGCGTCGCAAACTCGGCCGCCGACCGGGAGCGAACCAGCTCTGGTTCATCATCGGCTCCGGGATGCCGTCGGCGGCCGCCAATGCACTGTAGTCCACGTCAGCCAATAAGCAGACATATAGGCGAGTATCAGCGTTACGAAATAGATTTCGCCTATTCCGAAGAACAACACCGGACGATGGTGCCGGCGCGCGATTTCGATCAAATCGTTCGGGACTTTAAGTAATAGGTAGCTGGCCAGCATCGCCCAGATGGCGCGTTCACTGCACAGTCGTGCTTTGGCGGCGAGGGCGAGTACGACGTCAAGGCCGAGGCGACGTGCGACCTGCGTTAGATCGGTTACGTAGGGATTGCCGCCATGACGCAGCACCAGCGCCGAAGAGTAATAAACGCTGAAATCCGTCTGCGTGGCTCGCTCGGGTAACCGTCCGAACAGCGCCGCGAGATGAATAATCGCGGCCATCAGAAGTATCGTCAGGATGAAGGGCCGGCGCGCAATTTCCCAAAGCCGATTCAACAATCGCTCTGGAGCGCGCGGCTCATCCGACACCTGCGTAACACCCATGTCCCCACCACACCGCCCGATTGAGACGGCCCCTCCGGCGGCATATGGTATCAGCCGACGATATTCTGCGCTACAGAGCTTCTTAAGCCGAAAGTGGTTGATTAGACCGCTCGATGTTTTAATTAGCTTCAATTTGGCCAGAATCCCATCGAGCTATTCGAGACAAATCCGAGGCGCATTTCGCATGGCGATGCCACGCCTCGACGAGGACCGCGCCGCGAACAAACCTGAATGCGGATAATGCATCAAGGCTCGCTGCGTCTCCCGGGGATGGATTCCGTAAGCGCCGCGGCGCGCGCCAGATGCACGCGATCGAATTCCATTACTAGCATGGCGTCGCGGTTCGGCCCGACCGACGCAGCCGATGTCGCCGGGTACGGGAAATAGACGGCAAGGGCCTCCGATCGATAACGGTCAACGATCGGCGCGAGCGCGGCGTAGCTGCCGGCGAGACCGATACGCACGAGACCATCTTTGGTCGCGGCAAGGAGCGAATCGGTTTCGAATGAGGGACTGCCGCTGTACTCCGGAAATGGCTTGCCTCCGAACCAGTCGAGCGGCGCATAGCCCAGTCGCTGTATTTCCTGCGGCGTCAGCCTGGCGGGGTCGCGATTGTGGGCGAGGTAATTGTGCGTCGCCGCCAGCAGCGTCGCGAATCGCTCTTGCGCGACGCGTTGCTGCATCTGGAGCGCGGTCGCCTGACGATAGGGAGCGAGCATCGCCGGCGAAATGCGGTAGAGCTGAATGCCGCCAATCTCGAGCGGCGCGATGCCCAGCGTGCTCATCAGTTGCCCGAGTTCCCGCCGTTCGATTGGGCCGATAGGCATCCGGATGGGTACGTCCGGTGTCGGCCCATCGTCGTATTTCACCAGTTGGTAGCGCTCACCGGCGACAATAATCGCGCTGACCGAATGACTCGCCAGGAAGGCCTTGAATTGCTCGGCGAGATCAGGCACGCCGGCTATGTTGTACATGCCGACGACGATCGGCCATTGCGCATATTCATCGGTTACGAGCGGCGCGAAGCCGAAATAGCCGCCAGCCAGATTGAAGTACATGCCCGTACTCGCCTGCCACAGCATGCCCTCGCTCTGCCATCCGAAGGGCAGGACCAATACAGTCTCGCCCGGTTTCAGGTAGTCGCGATAGGCGGCGCTGGAAAAAAAGGGCGGCAGGTACACCGACCGAACCCAGAATTTTGCCGACAGATTCGGCAAGCCACACAACACGATCGTTGACGCGAGCAACCATTTGCCGCGTGTGCTCACGGCGCTCGAAGAAAACCAGAGTGCCACGATAATCGCGAGCATGAGAAAGACGTAAACCGAGAGCCGCGCGGGCAATGCCTTGTTCAGCAATGGCAGGTTGCCCAGAACCAGCCAGGGCAGCCCGATCGTCATTCGACCGGCGATCTGCAACCACGGACCCAGCGCCAGCACACATGCCAATATCAGCAGATCACAAATCAGCCGCCCTTGAAGCGTGCGCCAGTACGCACGCGCGTAGTAGCCGGAAACCAGCAGCAGCGGCGGCGATATGAAAGCGCCCGCCTCAAACAGGTTCGTACGAAATAGCGCCGTTAGTTTCGCCAGCGCGGTTATCCGACCAAGTGCGTTGAGCGGCGACGGGATGATCAGGCCGAGCAAATCCGCGGAATATAACCAGGGCGAGAAAATCACTCCACGTTCAAAGCCGTAGGCGAACATATAGTACAACAACGGAAGTAAAATTATCCCGCCGAGGATCCATGCCTCTGCCACAGGCACAATCAGCGACCACAGACGCTGCCGCGCATCCGCCGAACCGAAAAGCAGCGCGAGGCTTAGAGCGAGACCTCCGGCAACTGCGCCGGTCGCCAGGCCTTCGATGAAGCATCCGGCCTGGATGACGATCAACGCGGCGAGTGCTACAGTCATCCGTCGAGCGCTGATTTCTCCCGCCAGTCGCCGAAGAGCTACATACACTGCGAGCGGGAGTGGAAACACCAACAAGACATGCTCATGTCCCGCCATCCCGCCAAGCATGTAAGGCGAGAAGCCAAAGACGTATCCACCAAGCCATGCCGGTAGAAAATCCCGGGCGAGGTGCCGACACAACACGAACGCCGCCCATCCTGCCAACCCCGGTGCCATGAGCATGAGGACGTTATGCGCGACGATCGGACCGCTGACGATCGTAAGCGGCATCAAAAGCAGCATCGCCAGCGGATCCTGCAGTCCCCAGGCAATATTCGCACCGCCCGGCGCGAACACTGCGGACGTCAGTATCGGATTAAGATGATTCCCGATAGCGTGCGGCCACCACTCCAGCAGCCAGACGAACAACCCCGGATCCGGGCCCTTCCCAATCACGGCTGTGGAGAACGAGCCAATGAGCCCGCGTCCAAAAAACAGCCATGAGAGGGCCAGGTACGAAGCCAGGGCAGCCACGGCCTGGATGTCTAATAAACGCGGATTTGTCCGCGGATCAGGCCCGGCGTGGATCTGATCATCCCGGCCTCTTCGATCGTAGGCGACGGCTACCAAGCTGACAGGTCCTACAGTGTGATTCGGTTTGTCACGGAGCCGGGGCGAGGTTCGAACGTCATTGTATGGATAAGGTGCGGCGCGAGCATCGCGCGAATCTGTGAACAAGATAAATCAAAAAGCCTGTCCTCGATAGTCTATCTCAAGTTTCACCTGTTTAACATCGCTGCGAAGCGATTTGAGATGCTGAATGCCGCAATTGCTTCGCGCCAGCCATCCGCGAGTCTTGCGTTCGGCGGGACCGTGCGGCACCAGTCGTTCAAAAGCACGTCGACAGTGGCGCCGCCCACGAACGCACAGTCCGGCTGCGCAATTTCAGCTCGCTTGGGAGCCCCAACGCAAGGAACTTCATCCCGGAGCCGCGGGCAGGGCCGCGCACGCAAGGCCTTGGCGATCGAACACCGCGAAGAGCATCGATCGATGATGCAGCGCCTCGTCAGCGTCGAAACGACGTGGACGCTGGAGGTCGATGCGGATCGCGCAGCTCGCGTAGTGTTCGGCCAGGGGCTGCAAGGCTCCGAATTCAGCTTCGAGGCCGACCTCGATTGCGTCCGCGGCTGCCACGTGGAGGGTGACTGCGGAGGCAAAGATCGGATTCGACTCGCCATCGCCGAGAAAGGATCCGCCAAACCATCCGCGAGGAAACAGGCCGAGCTGCGAGGCCCGCTCGGGGCTGAGCCGACGCGGGTCAGCGCCTGAATCGAGATAGCGTTGCGCCGCCGACAACAGCGCGGTGAAGCGCTCACGCGCGGCGCGCTGCTCCATCATAAGCGCGGTGAAATCGCGGTATGGCGCGAGCGACGTGGGTGAGAACCGGTACAGCGCAACCCCGCCGACCTTGAGTCCGGCGGCGCCGGTTTTTTCAAGCATGGCGACGGTCGCGTCATGTTCCGGCGCGAGCGTCCCGGCGCGGAGCCAGGTCGTGGCGGTCGGCCCGCCATCAATCCATCCGACGCGATACTGCCTTCGCGGGCCGACGATCACCGCGGCGACGTCGTGATTCGCCAGGTAGGCCATGAACTGCTCGCTCGCGTCGGGGACGCCGCGCAATCGATACAGCCCCTCGATGACCGGCCATCGGCGCTGCTCGTCGGGAACCGGCGGCGCGAAGCTCACATAACCTTCGGCCATGCGGAAATGCATGTCAGTGCTCGCTTGCCATAACATGCCCTCGCCGAGCAGTCCGAACGGCAGCACCACGACGGTATCCGCGGGCGCCAGATAGCGACGATAGAGTCCGGTGGTGAAGAATTCAGGCATTTCCGCTGAAGTTGCCCAGTACGAGGCCGAAAGATTGGGCAACATGAACGCGAGGCTTGCTACAGCGAGCGCCCAGCATCGGCGGTCGTGGTTGTCGGCGAGCCATTTCGCCGCGATTAGCGCGAGCACCAGGTATGCGTAAAGCATGAAGCGCGCGGGCAGGGCCTTGTCCAGCAGCGGGATTCGCGCGATCGCTGAACCCGGCAAAGCGATACCTATATGGCCGGCGAGTTCGAGCCGCGGTCCCATCGCGAGCAGGCAAATCACCACCAGGAGATGAATCAGGAACCTACCGCCCGGTGCGTGCCATCGCTCGCGCGCGAACCACGCGACGATCGCGATGAGCGGCAGCCCCAGATAGGCGCCGCTCTCGGAGAGTTCCGCGCGGAAACGATGGGCGAGCGGCGTGAAGCATGAAATCCGGCCGAGCTGATTGACCGAAGTAGGTATCATGAAATTCGCGAAGTCGATCGCAAAATGCCAGGCTGAGAAAATGCGCCCTTGCGGCGCGGGGAACGCGAACATGAAGTATAGATAGGGCGACAGGACCAGCGCGGCGAGCGCGTATGCCGCCGCAATCGGCGCCGCAGCGTCGCGCAGTCGCGCTTGCTGTCGCGGCGTCATCGACGGCAACGCCAACAGCAGCGCTGTTGCCGCGAACAGGGTCGCGCTAGCAGCCACTTCGGCAAAGAGCAGGAATTGCGCAGCGATCAGCGCCGCGAGAGCGACCGCCAGACGCCGCGCACCGATTTCGCCGGCCAGCGCGCGCATCGTCACGTATGCGGCGAGCGGCACCGGCCAAATCAATATCAAATCCATATTGCCGAGCATCCGGCTCAGCACATAGGGCGAGAACGCGAACAGCGTCCCGCCAAACAGCGCGGCGCGCCAGTCGCGCGTGTACCATCGGCAGAGCACAAACGCGCTCCATCCGGCGAGCGCGGGCGCCGTCAGGCACAGCAGATTATATGCGGCGATCGGCCCGAACAGACGGGTTATCGGATAAATTGCGATCGCGGCGAGCGGCATGTTGGCGGTCCACGCCAGGTTCACGCCGCCTGGCGCCCAGATGGCGCCGGTCAGAAGAGGATTGTTCCAATTCGCGATCGAATGCGCCCACCATGCGATAAACCAGATGTACAATTGAGGGTCCGGCCCGCGCCCGACGTACCAGGTTGTCGGATGAGCGACGATTGCGCGCCCGAAAATCAGCACTGACAGAGCAAGGTAGAACAGGAAAACGCTCGACGCCTGCGGGTCGAACAGGCCGTGTCGTGAGGGCGCTGAGACCTCTGGCGGACCAGAGCGGACGGCCAGCGTGCGTGATGGTACGTGACGGCACACTCGATCGTGATAGTTACCAGTTGGTGTCGGAGGTCGCTAATCGCAAAGGTGAGTATTAGTCACTGTGCGTTCGGCGAAATACATCGTTATAGCCAAATGGTGTGGGGCACTTCCGAACACCACAAAATCGGGGTGCGATAAGCATCGATTCGACGACGTACGGATTAGCGCGGCGCGGCGGAAGGCCTGGGTCTGAGATCGAGCCGAATCGGATTGGCAGCGGCCAGGTTGACGGCGCGGTCGAGCCCGGCACGATCGAAGGTGATTATGACGGGATAATAATAGGTGCCGGGCGGAAGGTGCGAGGCGGCCACGTGCCGGCGGTCGGCGAGAAATACGACGCGGCGCGCGCACGATTTATAGCGGTCGATTATCGGCTGCAAGGCTTCGCGCGTCCCCATAAGTCGGATCGCGATCGCCCCGCCGGGCGCCGAGTACATGTCGACTCGATAGTCATGGCCGCGGAAAGCCCTGTTTATCCAGGTCATCGGCAGCAGACCCATCTGCGCTGCGCGCACAGGAGACAGGCTGGCGGGTTCGGCGCCCGAGGCAAGGAATCGCTGCGCTGCCATCAATAAGGTCTCGAAGCGCCGGCCGTCTTCCAAGGTCTCCATCTGTACCCAGTCGAGCCCGCGGTAAGCGGCGATTTGCGCCGGTGCGACGCGATACAGACGTACGCCCCCGTCGGCGGAAGCCGGCGGGCCCAGCGCCGCGAGGATCGGCTCAATCGATGGAACGTCCCGCCGCGTCGGCTGATCGCCGACCAGCACTGCGGTCACGTCGTGATTCGCGGCGAATGCTTTCCACTGCTCTACAGGATCGGGAATTGTCGCGCGCTCATTCGCCGCTCGCACGATCGGCCAGCGCAGGAAGGACAGAGGGCTGAGCGCGGGATAGCCGCCGGCCAGGCGAAAGTACATTCCGGTCAGGGCTTGCCACATCATGCATGCATCGGATCCGCTGTGCGCGTAAGGCAGCGGGGCGACGATTTCTCCCGGCGAGAGATAGCGGCGGTATGCTCCGGTGGTGAAAAGTGCGGGTGGCGGGGCGACCGCCCCGGGCGTGGCCCATATGCGCGCGGACGGGTTGGGAAATAGCGATACAAAGACGAGCACGCCGGCGATCGCGCGCAGACGCCGATCCTGCCCTTGCGCGCCAAGGCATCGCGCCGCGACGATCGCGAGCAGCAAGAACAGGTAAACCGCAAGACGGGCTGGCAAAGCCTGATCGATAAGCGGCGTGCGATGAAGCAGCGACCACGGAAGCTTGAAGTAGCTCTGCCCGGCCACGTGCAGCCGCGGCCCCATCGCGCCGACCGCGACCGCGATCAGCATCAGGCCAAGCATCCGCCCCTCGAACCTGCGCCTGGACCGCCAAAGAAACCACAACGCAATCGCGAGCAGCGGCACACCGATATAGCCGCCCTGCTCGGACAGGTTGCCGGTGAACGTGGAACTTGTGCGCAGGAAGGGGGCTATCGCGGCGCCCAGCGCGTCCGTCGATGTCGGTACGAGAAAGTTCAACAGATCGATCGAATTCCTGCTCGGCGAATATATTGGCACGGCGCGAAACCCGGTGAACAGATAGTACAAATAGGGGCTTACTATCAGGGCCGTTGCGCAGGCGGCAAGGAAAACGGTGGCCGCGAGTCCCACGACGCGCCGGCGCAAGTCGCCGTCGCCCATCGCCCACGCCGCCGTGATCGCGAGTGCGCCGACGATGGCCATGGTGGCCACAATCTCGGTGGTGATGAGAAATTGCGCGCTCAGCAGCGCGAGCATCGCGATTCCAAAGCTGCGCCGGCCGACGGTTCCGTCCAGTCGCGCGATCGCCAGGAGCACCGCCAGCGGAAGCGGAAAGGCGGCGAGCAGATTCAAATGCCCGCCGAACATCTGTGCGAGCATGAACGGAGAAAAGCCATAAATGTAGCCGCCCAGCAGCGCGGGCCACAGGCGCGGCGTCAGCCGGTAACAGAGCGCGAACGCCGCCCATCCCGAAAGCGCAGGGAAGAGCACGCAGAGCAGGTTGAATGTCGCAATCGGCCCAGCCGTAGCCGTAAGCGGAAACGCGAGCAGGCTCAGCAGCGGGATCGAAGTCGACCAGGTGAGGTTGAAACCCTCGGGAGCGAAAATCAGGCGCGTGATGAAGGGGTTCAGATGATGCGCGAGCGCGTGCGGCCACCATACCAGGCACCAGACGAAGAAGCACTGGTCGATGCCCTCGCCCAGGTAGATCGTGCTCAGGTGCGGCGCGGCGGCTCGCCCGAAAATCAGCGCCGAGAATGCAAGATAAAGGCCGAAGGCGAATGTGCGCGGACGCGCGGCCAGCGCGGCCTGAAGCCAATCGCTGATGCGTTGCGCCGTGGGACCGGTCGTCATGATGAGCGATCGTCAGCGGAGCGCACCGCGACGCAGGAGGCCGGAGCCGCTCGCCGCTGCCGTCCTCGCCCCGCGGCGAGCGCGACGCGTCAGCGGTGTGCGGCGGCGGCGCGGGTGATGCCCGCGGGCGCCAGCGCCGCGTAGGCCTCGAGCAGGCATTGCTCGGTCGTCGGCCAATCGATACACGGGTCGGTGATCGAGACGCCGTACTTGAGTTGCGCGCGATCGGCGGGCAGCGGCTGATTGCCGGCGTTGATGAAGCTCTCGAGCATCACGCCCATGATCGCGCGGCTGCCCGCGCGCACCTGTGCGCACAGCTCGGCCAGCACTTCCGGCTGTTTGCGAAAATCCTTGCTGGTCTGCGCGTGCGAGCAATCGACCATCACGCGCGGCTCGAGCCCCGCTTTGAGCAGAATGGCGCAGCATTGCGCGATGCTCGCCGCGTCGTAATTCGGCGTGCGTCCGCCGCGCAGCACCACGTGCGTGTCGGGATTGCCGGTGGTGCGCACGATCGCGGTCATGCCGTCCTGCGTGATGCCGATGAACGAATGCGGGCGGCGCGCGGACTCGATCGCGTTGACCGCCACCTGGAGATTGCCCTCGGTGCTGTTCTTGAACCCGACCGGCATCGAGAGGCCGCTTGCCATCTCGCGATGGGTTTGCGATTCCGTGGTGCGCGCGCCGATCGCGGTCCACGAGACGAGGTCGGCCAGATATTGCGGCGTGATCGGGTCGAGCATTTCGGTTCCCGCCGCCAGGCCCAGCGCGTTGATATCGAGCAGCAGGCGGCGCGCGCGATAGAGCCCCTCGCGCATGTCGCATGAGTCATCCATGTGCGGATCGTTGATCATGCCCTTCCATCCGACCGACGTGCGCGGCTTCTCGAAGTACACGCGCATCAGGACGAACATGCGATCGGCCAGCCGCTCGCGCAGCCGCGCCAGCCGACGGGCGTAATCGAGCGCGGCCGCCGGATCGTGAATCGAACAGGGCCCGACCAGGCACAAAAGGCGGGTGTCTTCGCCGCGGATGATCCGGCGCACGGTCTGGCGTGCCTCGACCACCGTCTGAGCGACTCGCGCGTCGGCCGCAAGCTCGGCCTTGAGCGCCCGCGGCGCAACCAGCGCCTCGGTGGCAACTACATGAATATCCTGAATTTTCTCCATCTTGGGACCGTATATCTTTAGCGGAAAGGACGGCCGATAATAAAGCCGCCCCGCTGCACCGCGATGATGGGACAAGAGCATGACAACCCCGCACCGACCGAGATCGCGCGCGTCGGCGAGCCTGCGCCCGGTTCCATGCCCCGGCGCAGACGCGACCCGGCGGCGCTCTGGCGCGCGATCGCGGGCATGGCAATCGCCCTCGCGCTCGCAAGCGCGATCGTGATGCTCGAGTTCGCGAGCCGGGCGATGCGTCACGCCGACCGGATGCATCGGCGCGCGGCCGCGCTGTCCGAGCGGGTCTCGCATCTCGAAAGCGAACTGGCGGCGCAGCGGACGCAGGTGGCTGCGGCCCGCCGAAATCTTGCCGCGGCGCAGTCGCTGCTCAGGCTGCTGCGCGCACCGGACGCGACGATGGTGGCGCTTGCTCCGGTATCGCCGCCGCCGTCGCTGATCGCATCCTCGCGCACGGCGCGCGGCGGAGCCGGGAATTTAGCGGACGGGGGGGCGCGCGCGGGAGCGCCGCGGCTGCCCGCGGCGATGCTGGTGTTGGCACCGCGCGAGGGCCGTGCGGTTCTGATGGTAGCCGGGCTAGTGCCGCCGGGCGAAGATGCGAGCTTTGCGCTGTGGTGGAGCGCGGCCCGCGCCGGCATGCACGGCGCGCCGACACGCGCCGCAAGCTTTCGCACTGCCGCCGACGGAAGCGCGATCGTAACGGCCGCGCTTTCGGCGGACGCGCTCTCGGCAGAGATGGCGGCGGCCACGGTGACACTGGAGCGGGGCGACGCGCAGGGCGCGCGGCCGGTCGCGTCGAGCGCGACGCAGGGCGACGCCGTGCGCGCGGCGGCAGGGCCGGTATTGCTGCGCGGGACGTTCAGACGCTGATTCCGAGTTTTCGAGCGCGGCGAAACTGCCGCGTCCCTGGTGAAGCGCGCGGCGGTATTGTGATTTTCGGTGCGCGCTCATCGGCGGCCGCGGGCGAATTTAACGGTCCACCTCCGCGATTTGGATTGACACGGACCCAAGCGAGCGATATTGTTTCCGTTTGCCCCTGAGGGCGCCGGTCTTTGAAAACTGAATAGTAGTGCATGCCTTTAATCGGGCGGCGGGGATCGAAATGCGAGGTCCAAGCCCGTCCGGTTTCTTTGGTTTGTTTAATTGCGGTCGGTCCGCCCGCTCGACGCCTTAGCCGCGTCGGAGCGGGATGACATAATGAGCTTACATGGAGAGTTTGATCCTGGCTCAGAACGAACGCTGGCGGCGTGCCTGAGACATGCAAGTCGTGGGAGAAAGTCGGGGCAACTCGGCGAGTAAACCGGCGCACGGGTGAGTAACACGTGGATAACCTGCCCTGGAGACTGGGATAACCCGTCGAAAGACGGACTAATACCAGATAAGACCACGGACAGTTCGCTGTTCGAGGTAAAAGGTGGCCTCTGCTCCTGCAAGCTATCACTCCGGGAGGGGTTCGCGGCCTATCAGCTAGTTGGCGGGGTAATGGCCCACCAAGGCAAAGACGGGTAGCTGGTCTGAGAGGATGGTCAGCCACACTGGGACTGAGACACGGCTCAGAGTCCTACGGGATGCAGCAGTCAGGAATATTGCGCAATGGAGGAAACTCTGACGCAGCGACGCCGCGTGGGTGATGAAGGCCTTCGGGTCGTAAAGCCCTGTCGGAGGGAAAGAAAA